>JACXTT010000536.1_pt1 | contig 64660 bp, 52 predicted proteins | sample 9270951 | NCBI WGS metagenome assembly JACXTT01 (sample SAMN15532306, study PRJNA645909) | rock metagenome | isolation source: weathered quartz diorite | place: Puerto Rico | collected 2017-06-21 | reverse complement strand
GCCGACGCCTTCCTGGAATTCACCTGTACGCGATGGATCGCAGGCGATGCCCCTTTCTCCCGCTTCCCAGTTGCCGGCGGGGAGATTGTGCAGCACCAGCTGCAGGCGGTTTTTGTCGAGCTGCTCGGCGATGCGCCCTGCTTCGAAGGCATACGGGAACAGGAATTCCACGCCCTTGAAGCCGGCGCGCGCTGCTTCCCCAAACCTGTCGAGAAAATCGACTTCGTTGAACAGCATGGTCAGATTGGCGGCGAGTTTTGTCATGTCGGTCGCTCCTGATTATTTGACGTCGAGGACGTCGTTGAATTCATTGATGGCGTCGATTTCCATGCCCATGGCGATGTTGGTGACCCGTTCGAGGATCACTTCGACCACCACCGGCACGCTGTACTTCGCCATCAGCTCACGGGCCTTTTCGAAAGCCGGGATGATCTCTTCCGGTTTGAACACGCGGATCGCCTTGCAGCCCAGGCCCTCGACGACGGCGACATGATCGACACCCCTCCCTTCCATCTCCGGCAGCTCGTTGTTGACGTTCTCGAACGACAGCTGGACGCAGTAATCCATCTCGAAATTGCGCTGCGCCTGGCGGATCAGGCCGAGGTAGGAGTTGTTCACCAGGACATGGATGTAGGGCAGTTTGAATTGCGCACCCACTGCCAGTTCTTCGATCATGAACTGGAAGTCGTAGTCGCCCGAGATGGCGACGATGTCGCCGGTCGGATCGGAGGCGCGCACGCCCAGCGCGGCGGAAATGGTCCAGCCCAGCGGACCGGCCTGACCGCAGTTGATCCAGTGGCGCGGGTGGTTCACTTTTAAAAACTGGGCGGCGGCGATTTGCGACAGGCCGATGCTGGCGACGTAACGCACGTCGCGGCCGAAGTATTCGTTCATCTCGTGGTACACGCGCAGCGGCTTGACCGGGACTTCATCGAAATCGGAGCGGCGCAGCATGGTGCGCTTGCGTTCCTGGCACTCCTGTAACCATTCGCTGCGGTCATTCAGCTTGCCGGCCGCTTTCCACTCCTTCGCCACTTCGATCAAGAGTTCGAGCGCCACCTTGGCGTCGGAGACGATGCCGAAGTCGGGACCGAACACGCGGCCGATCTGCGTAGGCTCTATATCGATGTGCACGAATTTTCTATCTTTCGTAAACACTTCGACGCTGCCGGTGTGACGGTTGGCCCAGCGGTTGCCGATGCCGATCATGAAGTCGGACGCCAGCACGGTCGCATTGCCGTAGCGGTGGCTGGTCTGCAAACCGGCCATGCCGGCCATCTGCGGGTGATCGTCGGGGATGCAGCCCCAGCCCATCAGGGTGGGAATGACCGGCACGCCGGTGATCTCGGCGAATTCCACCAGCAGTTTGGAGGCGTCGGCGTTGATGATGCCGCCGCCGGCGGTGATCAGGGGACGCCGTGCGTCGTTGAGCATGCCGAGCGCTTTTTCGACCTGGGCGCGGGTGGCCTTCGGTTTGTACAGTTCCATCGGCTCGTAAGTGTCGGGATCGAATTCGATCACCGCCATCTGCACGTCGAACGGCAGATCGATCAGCACGGGGCCGGGGCGGCCCGAGCGCATCAGGTGAAAGGCTTGCTGGAATACGCGCGGCACCAGCGCCGGTTCGCGCACGGTGACGGCCCACTTGGTGACCGGCTTGGCGATAGACTCGATATCGACCGCCTGGAAGTCTTCCTTATAGATGCGTGCACGTGGCGCCTGGCCGGTAATGCAAAGAATAGGTATGGAATCGGCCTGGGCCGAATACAGGCCGGTGATCATGTCGGTGCCGGCCGGACCGGAGGTGCCGATGCACACGCCCAGGTTGCCGGCCTTGGCGCGCGTGTAGCCCTCGGCCATGTGCGAGGCGCCCTCGACGTGGCGCGCCAGGATGTGGCGGATGCTGTCGCGCTTGCGCAGGGCCGAATATAAAGGGTTGATTGCCGCGCCGGGCACGCCGAAGGCGACTTCGACGCCTTCTTTTTGCATCACCCACACCGCCGCTTCCGCTGCCGTCATCTTTGCCATGTCGTTCTCCAATATTAGAATGAATTCTTCGATAGACATATCGTAGGGGTTCATCACCTCCGTGATAAGACGACAAAATATCGTTCCATTCGATATGTGGAGTATGGAATAATTGAAAAGCATGGGACAGGTCCGCAGGGCCTGTCCCTCTGCTGCACGCGGCGCCAATAGCATCGGGGGACAGGCCCTGCGGGCCTGTCCCCAGCTTTTAACAACCACAAAACGCCATGGACAAACTCAAACAAATGGAAGCCTTCGTCGACGCCGTCGAAAAAGGCAGCCTGGCGCGTGCGGCGCTGGAGCAGAACATCACGCCGGTCATGCTGGGCCGGCGCATCGATGCGCTGGAAAAGAGACTGGGCGTCAAGCTCCTGCACCGCACCACCCGCCACCTGACCCTGACCGAGCAGGGCCAGGTCTTCCTCGACCATTGCCGCAAACTGCTGCAGGACGTCGACGTCGCCGAGACCATCGTCTCCGAGGGCCGCTACAAGGCCAGCGGCCACCTGATCGTGTCGGCGCCGGCGGCGTTCGGCAGGCTGCACGTGGCGCCCCATGCGCCGGCCTTCGTCAAGGCCAATCCGAAGGTGCAGATCTCGTTCAATTTGACCGACCAGGTGGTCGACCTGGTGCGGGAAGGTTACGACGTCGGCATCCGCATCGGCGGCGTCATCGATCCGAATTTCGTCGCTGTGAAGCTGGCGACCAACCGGCGGGTCGTGTGCGCCACGCCCGAGTACTTCGAGCGCAACGGCATTCCGCGCACCCTGGACGACCTGGCGCAGCACAACTGCCTGGCCTTCAATTTGCAGGGCGGCCAGCAGCGGGGCTGGTATTTTCAGAAGGAGGGCAAGCCGGTGACGGTGCGCGTGCAGGGCAATCTCGACTGCAACGACGGCGAATTGCTGCACCGCTGGGCCAGCGAGGGACTGGGCCTGGCGTGGCGCTCGACCTGGGAGATCCAGGCGCAGCTGGCGGCGGGAGAACTGATCACGGTGCTCGACGAATACGCCCTGCCCGACTACGACATCATGGCCGTCTACATGCAGCAGCGGCACTTGCCGGCCAAGGTGCGCTTCTTCATCGACGCCTTGAAGGCGACCTACGCGCAACCCGGCTACTGGAGCCGGCCGATGCCGTCGAGCGCCTGAAAAAAAAGGGGCTCGCAAGGAGCCCCAACACGGATGAAAATCGTTATCTATTTAAAGTTCAGGCGGCACGCTTCTCCACGCTCGCATCGAGTTTCGCATTGGCCTCATTGATGAACTTGCGGCGCATCGGCAGCAGCACGAACTTGGCGGCGATCGCCGCGGCGATGGTGATCGATGCCGAGAAGATGAAGGCGCGGTCCCAGTTGCCGCCGGCCGACAGCACCGAGGCCAGCGGCACCAGCAGGGATGCGGTGCCCTTGGCGGTGTAGAGCGTACCGGCGTTGCCGGCGGCGAATTTGACACCGAAAGTATCGGCGCACACGGCTGGGAAGATCGAGAAAATCTCGCCCCAGAACAGGAAGATCAGCGCGGCGAAGGTCATGAACAGCACCGGCTCGTGGCCGAACTTCATCAGGCCCAGCATCGACAAGCCTTCGCCGAGGAAGACGAAGAACATGGTGTTCTCGCGGCCCAGGCGGTCCGACAGGAAGCCGCACAGGGGGCGCGTAAAACCGTTGGCGAGATTGTCGATCGACAGGGTCATGGTCAGCAGCGGCAGGGTCACGCCGAGCAAGCTGATCGGCAGTTTGGCCAGGCCGTAATCCTTGGCGATCGGGCCGATCTGGGCGGTGGCCATCAGGCCGCCGGCGGCGACCGCCACGAACATGGCGTAGATCAGCCAGAAGATCGGCTGCTTGATCATGGTGCCGGTCGGGTAATCGACGCGGGTGGTGACGACGCGCGCCGACGGCACGATGCCGACTGGCGGCTGCGGCCGCACCATGAACATGGCGAGCACGAAAATCGCCACGCCTTGCAGGATGCCGAAAGTGATGAAGGTGTGCTGGTAGCCGGAAGTCTGGATCATGTTGGCGATCGGGATTACGGTCACGGCGGCGCCGGCGCCGAAGCCGGCGGCGGTCAGGCCGGCGGCCAGGCCGCGCTTGTCCGGGAACCATTTCAAGGCATTGCCGACGCAGGTGCCGTAGACGCAACCGGCGCCGATACCGGCGATCACGGCGGCGGCGTACAGCTCGGTCAGGGTGGTGGCATAGCCGTCGATGACCCAGCCCAACGCGGCGAAGATGGCGCCGCCGGCAATCACCGGACGGGGGCCGAATTTATCGACCAGCCAGCCTTCGACCGGCACCAGCCAGGTTTCGACCAGAATGAAAATGGAAAACGACAGCTGGATGGCCGACAAGCCCCAGTGGTTCTTGGCGTCGAGCGGGCTGACGAACAGGGTCCAGGCGTACTGCAGATTGGCGACGAGGCCCATGCAGATGATGCCGAAAATGAGCTGTAGCCAGCGATTGGGGGGTTTGGTCATTGAAGTCTCCTGGGTTGCGATGAAAGGCGGGTATCTCCCCGCTCTTCCCCCGAATTCACATCTGTAAATACATTGATGTCAATTCAGTAGGTATCTACCCATGTTGGAGAATCCGCGCGCGCAAATCATTGACCGCGGATAAGAATTTACAAAGGTGACAGCAGCAAATGCTGTTCAGCAGGCGATGCCACCAGGGCGCAATCACGTTTTTGGAAACGATTTGTCGTTACGTCTGACCGATTCCGGCGCTTCTGTCAAATTTTTATTTATTCCAAAATGTTGTTTTCCTCTTAAACAATTACGTATAAAAGTCGCCAAACGGCGATCTTGTCTATACATTGTTTCGTCGTAGCACAGAGAGTCGTTGATCCATTCAGTTCGCACAAAAAGAGAGAGAAAACCGAAAATGAACAAGCGTTTCCCACTTGCCGTATTGCTCCTGTCCGCCAGCCCCTATGTACTGGCGCAAGAAGCCCAGCTGCCTGTGACGGCCGCAGCTGTCGAGGTCCAGAATCCCAACGACGTCCAGAAAGTGTTCGTCGTTTCCACCGGCAGCCGCGGCGCCCAGCGCACCCTGGTCGACACCGCCGTGCCGATCGACATCCTCAGCGCCGCCGATCTGGGCAAGACCGGCCAGGCCACCCTGGACAAGTCGATGCAGTTCCGCGTACCCTCGTTCAATACCGTGCAGACGCCGGTCAACGACGCCACCTCCCTGCTCGACCCTTACGAGATCCGCAACATGGGTCCGAGCCGCGTGCTGATCCTGATCAACGGCAAGCGAAAGAACGCCAGCGCGCTGATCTACACCCAGACCTCGCCAGGCCGCGGTGAAAGCGGCGCCGACATTTCCGCCATTCCCGTCGACGCCATCAAGCGCATCGAAGTACTGCGCGACGGCGCCTCGGCCCAGTACGGCTCCGACGCCATCGCCGGCGTCGTCAACATCATCTTGAAAGACAGCCCGGAAGGCGGCTCGATCACCGCCCGCGCCGGCGAAACCCACAAGAGCGACGGCAAGATGGGCGGCCTCAGCCTGAATCAGGGCCTCGCCCTGGGCGACCGCGGCTTCGTCAACTACACCCTCGACGTATCGAAAGTGACTCTGGCCAACCGTCCGGGCGTGGTCAACGCCAAGGGCGAAGCGGGCGACTTCGGCGCCGATCTGAATACGCAGGTGCTGCCTTTCCTGGCGCAAAAGCCCGATGCCGGCAACATCAACGGTTCGCCCGCCACCCGCGCCGCCAAGGCCGAGGTCAACAGCCGCTACAAGCTGATCGACGGCGTCAACATTTATGGCAACGCCGCCTACGTCAACAAGAAGGTCAACTCCTTCGCCAATTACCGCACGCCGTACTGGCGTCCGACCGACTACGGCCTGCTGCACGCGGCCGGCACGCCCTACGTCGGCTACGTGCCTACTTTTGTCGGCACCCTGGACGACTACAACGCCACCGGCGGTGTCAAATTTAACATGGCGGGCTGGAGCACGGACGTCAGCCTGACCTACGGCGGCAACAAGCAGAGCTACGGCGTCAGCAACACCGTCAACCGCGGCATGCAGGAAGATTTCCTGGCGCACGTCATCACCACGCCATCGCCGACCAGCTTCGATGTGGGCGGCGTGAAATTCAGCCACTGGGTGCTGAACGGCGACATCACCAAGCAATTGACGCCGGAAGTGAGCGGCTATGCCGGTACCGAGCTGCGCCACGAAAATTATGAAACCATCGCCGGCGACTATGGCTCGTCCTACGGCAGCGGCGCCGATTCGTACGCCGGCAACTCGGTGGCGAACTCCTTCCCGTCCTCGCGCTCGAACTACGGCGCCTACGCCGGCGCCGTTTGGGACATCACCCCGGCCTTCCTCATCGACGCCACCGGCCGCTACGAAAAGTACACCGACTTCGGCAGCGCCTTCGTCTGGAAGCTGTCCAGCCGCTTCAAAATCAACGAGCAGTTCACCCTGCGCGGTTCGGCCTCGACGGGTTTCCGCGCGCCATCGCTGGCGCAGATCTACACCCAGAAGGCGCAATACTCGTTTGTCGCCGGCGGCGCCATCCAGGTGTCGGGCCTGGTCAACAACGTGTCGGCCGCCGCTGCCGCCCTGCAGGTGCCGAACCTGAAAGCCGAGAAATCGGACAACATCACGCTTGGCATGGGCTGGAAGCCGGACGACAACACCAATCTCACCATCGATTATTACAACATCAAGGTCAAGGACCGGATCGTGCTAAGTACGGAGATCACCCCGACCGGCAACGCCGCCAGCCCGCTCGACCAGCAACTGGCCAAGGCCGGCATCGTCTCGGCCAGTTTCTTCGCCAATGCGCTGACCAGCCGCACCTCGGGCATCGACTACGTCGCTTCTCGCCGCGACCTGCCGCTGGCCGACGGCAAGCTGACCTTGAACTTGTCCGGCAACTACTCGCTGAAAAACGAGCGTGAAGGCAACGTCAACAACCCTGCCCTGATCGCCGCTGCCGGCCAGTCGGTCTTGAACGCCACCACCGAAGCCTTGATGTTTACTTCGCGGCCGAAATTCAAGACCATCATCGGCGGCGACTGGGACTACAAGCAGTTGAGCCTGTCGCTGAACAACACCGTGTTCGGTCCGACACGTTTCCGCAACGCGGGCATGGATGACAATCTGGAAGTGGCGTTCAAGACCAAGTCGGTGACCGACTTCGGCCTGACCTACCAGGTAACCAAGGCCGTGACGTTCTCGTTCAACATGAACAACATCTTCAACGTGACGCCGTCGTGGCACTTCAATGCCCTCAACGCCAAGGGCCAGGCGCTGCTGGACAGCAAGGCGATCGATCCGGCCTACCAGCTGACCCAGGCTGAAATCCAGCGCAACCTGGTGACTTTCAACAACCGTTATTCCATCGTGACCTACGACGGCTCCCAGTTCAGCCAGCTGGGCCGCACCTTCGCAGCATCGCTGAACTACCGTTTTTAATTTTTACGGTCGTTAAAAAGCCGCCAGCCCTTGCGGGTTGGCGGCTTTTTTCATGCGCCGAGCACTTTGGCGATTACGCCATCTCCCTGGCCTTTTCGGTGGCGATCAAGACCTGCCCGCCGCCGTAGGTACCCTGCACCGGCTCGTCGCCACCCAGGGTGATGCGGATCGCGCAATACTTAAATTCCGGGATCTTCGCGAACGGATCGAGCGCCGCGTTGGTCAAGCGGTTGATGGCCGCCTCGTAGTAGCAGAACGGGACAAACACAGCGCCGCGCGGCGAGGACTCGTCTGCGCGCGCATACAGGCCGACTTTCCCGCGGCGCGATTCGATGGTGACGATGTCGCCCGGCTGGCCGCCCATCGCCGCCAGGTCCAGCGGGTGCACCAGCGCCACCGGATCCGGCTCCAGCGCGTCGAGCACCAGCGCGCGGCGGGTCATGCTGCCGGTGTGCCAGTGCTCGAGCTGGCGGCCGGTGATCAGCACGAAGGGATACTCGGTATCGGGCCGCTCGGCTGCCGGGATGATATCGGCGGGGACGAACTTGGCGCGGCCCGATTCGCGGGGGAAGGTCTCGGTGAACACCACCGACTGGCCCGGATCGCCTTCTTTCACGCACGGATAGGTCACCGCGTGCTCCACTTCCAGCCTGTCCCAAGTGATGCCGCCGATACTCGGCATGGTGTGGCGCATCTCGTCGAACACTTCCGACACGTGGCCGTACTGCCAGTCCAGGCCCATGCGATTGGCGATCTGCTGAATGATCCACAGGTCCGGTTTCGCATCGCCCGGCGCATTCAGTGCCTTCCTGCCCATCTGCACCAGGCGGTCGGTATTGGTAAACGTGCCGTCCTTTTCGGGGAAGGCGGTGGCCGGCAGAATAACGTCGGCCAGGTAGGCCGTCTCTGTCAGGAAGATGTCCTGCACCACCAGGTGATCCAAGGAAGCCAGCGCATCGCGCGCGTGGTTGGCATCCGGATCCGACATCGCCGGATTCTCGCCCATCACGTACATGCCGCGGATGTCGCCGTGTTTGATGGCGTGCATGACTTCGACCACCGTCAGGCCAGGCTTCTTGTCGAGCGTGTCCGGCGCCAGGCCCCAGGCCTTCTCAAAACTCGCCTGCACCTTCGGATCGGTGACGTGCTGATAGTCCGGGTACATCATTGGAATCAGGCCGGCGTCGGACGCGCCCTGCACATTGTTCTGGCCGCGCAGTGGATGCAGACCCGTACCGTCACGGCCGATCTGGCCCGTCATCAAGGCCAGCGCGATCAGGCAGCGGGCGTTATCCGTGCCGTGCACGTGCTGCGACACGCCCATGCCCCACAAGATGATCGAGGCTTTGGAAGTCGCGTACAGCCGCGCCGTGTAGCGCAGGGTCTCGGCATCGATGCCGCAGATCGGCGCCATCAGTTCAGGGCTGTAGCCTTCGACGTTCTTTTTCAGCTCGTCGTAGCCGATGGTGCGGCTGTCGATGAACGCCTGGTCGACCAGGTTTTCATGGACGATCACGTGCATCATCGCGTTCAGCATGGCGACGTCGGTGTCCGGCTTGAACTGCAGGAAGCGGTGCGACATGCGCGCCAGTTCCGAGCGGCGCGGATCCATCACGATCAGCTTGCTGCCGTTGGCGACGGCGTTCTTGATCCAGGTGGCGGCCACCGGGTGATTCACGGTCGGGTTGGCGCCGATGATGACGATGACTTCGGCCTTGACCACGTCCATCACCGGGTTCGACACCGCGCCCGAGCCGATCCCTTCCAGCAGGGCGACGACCGACGAGGCGTGGCAGAGGCGGGTGCAGTGGTCGACGTTGTTCGAGCCAAAACCAGTACGCACCAGCTTCTGGAACAGGTAGGCCTCCTCGTTGGATCCCTTGGCGGAACCGAAGCCGGCCAGCGAACGCTTGCCGTAGGTATCGCGGATCTGCGCCAGCTTGCCGCCCGCGTGTTCCAGCGCCTCTTCCCAGCTCGCTTCGCGGAAGAATTCCATCACGCGGCTCGGGTCCATTTCGACGTCGCCCCGCTTCGGTGCATCGGCGCGGCGAATCAGCGGCACGGTGAGGCGGTGCGGGTGGTGCGCGTAGTCGAAACCGTAGCGGCCCTTGACGCACAGGCGGCCCTGGTTGGCGGGACCGTCGCGGCCCTCGACGTAGAGAATTTTATTGTCCTTGACGTTGTAGGTCAGCTGGCAGCCGACGCCGCAGAACGGGCACAGCGACTCGACCTGGGCATCCGGCACCGTCATCGCCACATCGCGCGCCGGCATCAGGGCGCCGGTCGGGCAAGCCTGTACGCACTCGCCGCAGGCGACGCAGGTGGAATTGCCCATCGGGTCGTCCATGTCGAACACGATTTTCGTGTCTTCGCCGCGCAGCGACAGGCCGATGACGTCGTTCATCTGTTCGTCGCGGCAGGCGCGCACGCAGCGGGTGCACTGGATGCAGGCATCGAGGTTGACCGACATGGCGGCATGCGACAGGTCGGGCGCCACGCGCTTGCGAGCTTCGAAACGGGGACGGCCCACTTCCAGTTTCGCCGCCCACTGGTCGACTTCATTGTTGCGGGTGTATTCGGTTTCCGGCATGTCCGACAGAAGCAATTCCAGCACCATCTTCTGGGCGGCGACGGCGCGCTCGGAATCGGTGGTGACTTTCATGCCCTCTGTCGGATAGCGGCAGCACGAAGGCGCCAGCACGCGCTCGCCGTTGATCTCGACCATGCAGGAACGGCAGTTGCCGACGGCATCCAGGCCCGGCTTGTAGCACAGGCGGGGAATCTCGATGCCTTCGCGGTCGGCGATTTCGATCAGGGTTTCGCTGGCGCGGCCGGAGACGCTGCGGCCGTTCAATTCGAACGTCACGGTCGGGACGTCGATCTGGGTAAATTCACTGCGGGTGATTGCGTTCATAGTCGATTACCCCAACTCTTGCGGAAAATATTTGATGACGCAGTCGACCGGATTCGGCGCTGCCTGGCCCAGGCCGCAAATCGACGCGTCGCGCATCACTTGCGAAAGGTCGGCCAGCATCGGCAGATCCCACTGCGGCTTTTCGATCAAACCCAGGGTCTTGGCGGTGCCGACGCGGCACGGCGTGCACTGGCCGCAGGATTCGTGCTTGAAGAAGGCCATCATGTTGCGCGCTGCCTGCGTGGCGGTGTCGAGGTTCGACAGCACGATGACGGAGGCCGAGCCGATGAAACAGCCGTACGGCTGCAAGGTGTCGAAGTCGAGCGGGATGTCGCTCAAGGTGGCCGGCAAAATGCCGCCGGAGGCGCCGCCGGGCAGGTAGGCATATAAAGTCTGGCCATCGAGCATGCCGCCGCAGTATTCTTCGATCAGTTCGCGCATGGTGATGCCGGCCGGCGCCAGTTTGACGCCAGGTTCCTTCACGCGGCCGGAAACGGAGAAGGAGCGCAAACCTTTGCGGCCATTGCGGCCGTGGCTGGCGAACCAGGCGCCGCCGTTGACGAGAATGTCGCGCACCCAGTGCAGGGTTTCGAAGTTGTGTTCCAGGGTCGGACGGCCGAACAGGCCAACCTGCGCCACGTAAGGGGGACGCAGACGGGGCATGCCGCGCTTGCCCTCGATCGATTCGATCATGGCCGACTCTTCGCCGCAGATATAGGCGCCGGCGCCGCGGCGCAGTATCAGTTCGGGCATGTTGCCGATCGGCGGATCGAGGCGCAGTTTTTCCAGCTCGGTTTCCAGGATTTCCCTGCAGCCGTGGTACTCGTCGCGCAAATAAATATAAATCGTTTCGATGCCGACCGCCCAGGCCGCGATCAGCGCGCCTTCGATGAAGCGGTGCGGATCGCGTTCCAGGTAGGTGCGGTCCTTGAAGGTGCCCGGTTCGCCTTCGTCGATGTTGATCGCCATCAGGCGCGGTCCCGCCTCCTTGCCGACGATACGCCACTTGCGGCCGGCCGGGAAACCGGCGCCGCCCAGGCCGCGCAGGCCCGAGTCTTCCATTGTCTTGATGACCGATTCGATGTCGCGCGTGCCTTCGATGCATTCCTTGACCAGCGCGTAGCCGCCGTCGGCCTGGTAGGCGGCATAGTCGACGTAAGCTTCCGGCACGTGCTTGATCTGTGTGCCTTCGACCTTGGCGACGATCTCTTCGACGGTCGCATGCGGCACCGGGTTCTGGCCGACCACGGCGGCCGGCGCCTGTTCGCAGCGGCCGATGCAAGGGGCGGCAATCACGCGCACGTCCTGGCCGAGAATCGATGGCAGCCTGGCGAGGATATCCTTGGCGCCGGCCATTTCGCAGGACAGGCCGTCGCACACGCGCACCGTCAGCGCGGCAGGCTCCACGCCGTCTTCCTTGACGATGTCGAAGTGGTGGTAGAAGGAGGCGACTTCGTAGACTTCCGTCTGCGCCAGTTTCATCTCGGCGGCCAGCGCCGCCAGGTGGCGGGAAGACAGGGAGTTGAATTTGTCCTGGATCTTGTGCAGGTGCTCGATCAGCATGTCGGCGCCGCGCGAGCTGGTGCCCAGCAGCGCCTGCACTTCAGCGAGGGCGGCGGGGTCGACCCGGCGGCCTTTGGGGGCTTCGCGCTTGCGCTGGCGTGAGGCGCCCTCCACTTTGATCGGGATAATAATTTGGCTCATACTGTTTCCTGTGTCAGGGTCTGAAAGACCGCTTGGGCTGTGCTCATTGGCGTCGCCTCAATATAAAAGACCGGACCGCCCATTTTAAATTCGGCGTGCCCGGCGTCACTCACTATTCAACTACCAACTCTTTGTTTACATTGCTCTTTTCTTGAAACCGGCGGCTCTCGCAATCAGATCACGTGTTCGCTGCGCAGATGCGCAATTTCTTCGCTGCTATAGCCCAGCTGCGCGAGCACCTGCTCGGTGTGTTCTCCCAGCAGCGGAGAGCGCTCTACTTCGGTCGGGCTGTCCGACAGTTTGATGGGGTTGCCCACCGTCAGATACTTGCCCCGCTCCGGGTGGTCGACTTCGACGATGGTGCCGGTGGCGCGCAAGGACGGCTCCTCGGCGATTTCCTTCATCGACAGGATCGGCCCGCAAGGAATGTCGAACTGGTTCATGGCGTCCATGGCCTGGAACTTGGTCATGGTCTTGGTCCACTCTTCGACGGTGGCAAAAATTTCCATCAGCCGCGGCAGGCGCGCGCGCGGGGTGGCGTAGTCGGGGTGCGAGATCCATTCCTCTTTGCCGATCACCCGGCAAATCGCGCCCCAGGCCGGTGCCTGGGCGACAAAATAGATATACGCGTTCGGATCGGTTTCCCAGCCCTTGCATTTGAGAATCCAGCCGGGCTGGCCGCCGCCCGAGGCATTGCCGGCGCGCGGCACGGAATCGCCGAATTCGCCGTTCGGGTATTGCGGATATTCTTCCATCACGCCGGTGCGCTCCAGACGCTGCTGGTCGCGCAGTTTTACGCGGCAAAGGTTCAGCACGGCATCCTGCATCGAGGTCAGCACCTTTTGGCCGCGGCCCGTCTGGGTGCGCTGGTACAGCGCGGTGACGATGCCCAGCGCCAGGTGCAGGCCGCTGCCGCTGTCGCCGATCTGGGCGCCCGTCACCATCGGCGGGCCATCGTCGAAGCCGGTGGTGGCGGCCGAACCGCCGGCGCACTGGGCGACGTTTTCATACACCTTGCAGTGTTCGTACGGACCGGGACCAAAGCCCTTGACGGAGGCGACGATCATTTTCGGATTGAGTTCCTGAATTCTCTCCCAGCTGAAACCCATGCGGTCGAGGGCGCCGGGAGCAAAGTTCTCCACCAGCACGTCGCAATCCTTGATCAAGGTTTCCAGCACTTCCTTGCCCAGCGGCTTTTTGGTATCCAGGGTGATCGAGCGCTTGTTGTGGTTCAACATGGTGAAATACAGGCTGTCGACGCCGGGAATGTCGCGCAACTGGCCGCGCGTGGCATCGCCCTCGCCGGCCCGCTCCACCTTGATGACATCGGCGCCGAACCACGCCAGCAGCTGCGTGCAGGTCGGGCCCGACTGCACGTGGGTAAAATCGAGAATGCGAACGCCGTCCAATGCTTTAGTCATGGCACTACTCCGAATAAATGTCTTTGTTTTCGATTATGCCCGACAAAGCGTCCCAGGTCGTGGGGCGCCTTGCTTGTCCCTGTCTGTCTTCTTTTATCGATGATTCGGCGGCGTAGGGGCATCATATCGACGCGCCCCCTGCCGTCTCATTGACCACGGTCAAGAATAGCCAGAAGCTCAATCTTGTAGGCGCGCAGGCAAGCAAATCAAGCAAGACAGGCGCAAGGAATGTATGCTGTTTGCCAACGAAACAAGGAGAAACGCATGCAAGCCATCGAAATCACCCAGCCCGGCGCGCCCGAGGTATTGAAATTGTGCGAACGCCCCATGCCCGTGCCCGGCGCGGGCCAGGTGCTGATCAAAGTGCACGCGGCCGGCATCAACCGTCCGGACGTGCTGCAACGCACCGGCAACTACCCGGTGCCGAAAGGTGCCTCCGACCTGCCCGGCCTGGAAATCGCGGGAGAAATCGTCGACGGCGATGTCGGAGGCAGCGAATTCAAGGTGGGAGATAAAATTTGCGCACTGGTGCAGGGCGGCGGTTATGCAGAATATTGCATAGCCGATTTGAAACTGTGCCTGCCGGTACCGAAGGGCATGACGTATCTTGAAGCCGCCTCGCTGCCGGAAACATTTTTTACCGTGTGGAGCAATGTGTATGACCGCGGCGCCCTGCAGGAAGGCGAAACCTTCATGGTGCAAGGCGGCTCGTCCGGCATCGGCGTCACCGCCATCCAGCTGGCCAAGGCGCTTGGCCACACGGTGTATGCGACCGCCGGCTCCGATGAAAAATGCCGCGCCTGCGAAGCGCTGGGCGCGGACCGGGCCATCAACTATAAAACCGAGGATTTTGTCGAGGTGGTGAAAACCGCCACCGGCGGCAAGGGCGTCGACGTGATTCTCGACATGGTCGGCGGCGACTACGTGCCGCGCGAGATCGGCTGCCTGGCCGACGACGGGCGGCTGGTGTTCATCGCTTTACTGGGCGGTGGCAAGGCGACAGTACCGTTGGGACAGATCTTGATGCGGCGGCTGACCTTGACGGGGTCCACACTGCGGCCGCGGCCGGTGGCTTTTAAAGCGGCGATTGCGGCCAAGCTGCGCGAACACGTGTGGCCGCTGCTCGATGCGGGGAAGATCAAGCCGGTGATTTATAAGACGTTTCCGTTGGCCGATGCCGCGCAGGCGCACACGCTGATGGAATCGAGTTCGCACGTGGGGAAGATTGTGCTCGAAGTGATACCCGCGGCTTAGTTAGAAGGGGGAGCATCAGGTCCGGGGGACCTGATGCAAACACGAGCGCACGCGTTTTTGCATGCAAACGCCCTGTCCCAATTTTCGATTTGAAGCAAACTATCCCGATCCTTCGTTTCTAGGCAAACATTGGGACAGGCATCTGCGCGCTCCGCGCTTGTGTTTGCTTCAGGTCCCCCGGACCTGAAGCTCCCCCTGCTGAATGCGTTGCTGATATTTTTATTGCAGTTGTTTTAGCAGATCCTTCACCCCATCCGCCTGCGCAAACCGCGCATCCGTCTTGCTGATCACATCGAGCTCCTTGCGGGCCGCCGCCTTGTCGCCCGACTTGTACAAGCCCTGCGCCACGTGCAAACGGATATCGCCCGCCTGCGGCGCCAGCTGGCTGGCGCGCAGCAAGATCGGCAGGCCGCGCGACAGGTCGCCCTGCTCGATCAGGATCCAGCCCAGCGTGTCCATCACGTCCGGCTTTTCGCCCGCCGCCAGGTACGCCTTCTCGGCGGTCGGCACGGCGCGCTTGTCGCCGGCGAAGTGGTAGGCCATCGCCAAGTTGTTCAGGGCCACCGGCTGTTGCGGATAGCGGGTCAGGATGGATTCGAACTGGGCGATGGCGGTGCTGAACTGCTTGTCGCTGAGCGAGTTCTCGGCGCGCAGCAGTTCGATGCGCAAGTCTTTCGGGTGCTGCGCCAGCCAGGCAGTGAGGCGGCGCGCGGCGACATCTTTCTGGCCGTTGGCGCGCTGGGCGGTGGCGGCCTTCATCAGCGATTCGCTGTCGTTCAGCTTGGAAAACACGTGTTCGAAGGGCACCATCGCTTGCGCCGGCTTCTTGTCCATCATCAGAATGTCGCCGGCCAATTGATAACCCGCTGGCGATTCGGGATGCATGCGCTGCATCTTGTCGCAGATTTGCAGCGCCAGGTCCAGCCAGCCTTTACGCGCATACACTTCCACCAGCGCCACCTGCGCCGCCGGGAAATCCGGCTGCATCGACAGCGCCGCTTTCAGCACCTCCTCGGCAGCCGCATCTTTCTTGGTGACGATCAGGATCGCCGCCAGCTGCATCTGCGCCTGCGCCGAGCGCGGCAAGGCCACCGTCAGCTTGCGGAAGGAATCGGTGGCGGCGTCGAAATCGTTGTTGGCCAGCTGCGCCTTGCCCATCAGGTCGAGCAGGTCCGGGTTGTCCGGATGCGCGACTTTCAATTGCAGGGCCAGGTCGAGGGCTTTCTGGTTTTGCTTTTGCACCAGGTAATGCGAAATCAGGTTGACCGTCGGCGTGACGGCGGCCGGGTCGACCGCGGCCGCCTTGACCAGCCAGTCGGTGGTTTCCTGCGTATGGTTTTGGGCGGCGGCCATGGTGGCCAGCGCGCTCATGGCGTCGACGCTGTTCGGATTGGCCGCCAGGAAGGCCTTGACGCGGGCTGCGGCTGCTTCCGGCTTGTCGTCGCGCAGGTCGAGCTGGGCCAGGTTGGCGGCGGACTGGAAGTAGGACGGCTGGACCTTAAGGGCGGCATCGAATGCGGCGCGCGCGGCGGTCAAATCCTTCTTGCCGACGTAAGCCTGGCCTTTGAGATCGAGCACGGCGGCGTTGTTCGGCTGGGTTTTCGCCAGTTCGTCGGCCGCCTCCAACGCCTTGTCATAGTGGCCCAGATTGAGTTCGGTGCGGATCAGGGCCATGCCGGCGGCCGGCGATTTGCGGTCGAGCTGGGTCGCCATCTGCAAATCGCTGACGGCATCGGCCGTGTCACCTTTGCCGAGTTTGCTCATCGCCAGCGACATGCGCAAATTGGCCGCCTTCGGATCGAGCGCGCTGGCGCGCTGGAAGAACAGGCCGGCCTGGTCGTAATTGGCCGCCTGCATATACGATTCGCCGGCCAGCGCCAGCAGCTGCACATCTTCGACACCCTTCTTCAGGGCCGGCGCCAGTACTTCCAGCGCCGCCGGCGAATTGCCGCGTTTGATCAGGGACTGCGCCAGCATTTTTCGCGCGTAGACATTGTCCGAATGCTTTTCCAGGTATTGGCGCAGGAAATGTTCGGCCTGGTGGAAGGAGCCCAGCTTGAGCGCCGCGGCGCCCGCCAGCAACAGGCTCGGCATGTGCTCCGGCGCCACCCGCAGCACGGTGCGGATGTGGTCTTGCGCTTCTTCGTTTTTGCCTTCCGAAAAATCGAGCAGGGCCTGGCTGTAGGCCACCAGCAGGCTGCCGGGGGCGATCTTGCGCGCCGCCACCAGCTCCCTGGTGGCCGCCGGGTAGTCGCCGATGCCGATGTCGAGATAGGCTTTTTCGACGTGGGCGGTGCGGTGCACGGGATTGATGGCGATCACCTTGTCGTAGGTGGCCAGCGCTTCGGCGCTCTTGTTCTCGGCGCGCAGCAAATCGCCGCTGAACATCAGCGCTTCTATATTGTTGGCCGAGGAGGACAACGCCAGCTGGGCGTAGCGGTTCGCTTCGGCCTGGTTGTGTTCGAGAAAAGCCAGCCGGCCCATGCCGATCAGCGCCAGCGCATATTTGGGGTCGCTGTCGAGCACCGTCTGATACAACTGGCGGGCGTCGATCGGACGATTCAAAGCCAGGTAAGCGTCGCCGCGCAGGCACAGCAGCTCGGGCGCCTTCGAACCCACCTCTCGCTGGGTTTCGTCCAGGCTGGCCTGGTACTTGCCTTGCAAATTCAGCGAGCGCCCCAGCACAGGCAAGGTGGCGGCAATCGGCTGCTCGCGCGCCATCGCCAGCCGAATTTCCTTTTCGGCACTAATCGGGTCGCCCTGATCGATATACACACGTGCCAACGCCAGCCGCATTTCACCGTCTTTCGGGCTCGCCTCGAGCGCCGTCTTCAACACGATCACCGCGGCGTTCAGGTCGCCCTTGGACTGGTAAGAAGTCGCCTTGCCAAGAATGGCCTCGCGCGAATCCGGCTGGCAACCCGCCAGCAGCAACATGGCAAAAAGGGTTGCCGGAAGCGCCAGGCGCAGGGTGCGTTTGTTGTAGGTGTGCGACATTTCGGTCCTTATCTGCGAGCCATGATCGAGGCGACAGCGACTATGTTGGCATGTAAAAGGTTGCCGTGCAATAATTATTCATGCTCAGGAACACATAACAACACGCCAAGTTTTGATTTTTGTCGAAAAATTTTACACCTCGACAGCTGGCAAGTGGGAGTGTTGCGTTAAACGCCTGATTCTAAAGATATGTTTATTTTTGGCATGATTCATGCTTTAATGATCATATAAAAAAATTCAAGGGAGTTTCTGATGGGAATCAAAAATAAACTGCTCGCAACAGTCCTTGTTGCAGCGGCGGTGCAGGCACACGCAGGCACCATTACCGACAATTATGTGGGCGGCGACGCGCACGGTTATGGCGACGTCATTTCCAGCTCGAGCACGCGGACGACCTACGATATCACCAAGGCCGTGGTTACTCGCGTCGGCACCATTCTGACGGTCGCCATCTCGACCGGATTCGCCGGCCAGGCCGGCGCTTCCGCAACGCCGGTCGGCTATGGTGACCTGTTCCTGTCGAATGTATGGACGCCGAACGGCACCGCCGCCAGCGGCTATGCGACCGACAACATGACCAACGGCACCGTGTGGAAATACGCCGTGTCGCTCAATGAAGCCGACCGCAAAAACAATGCGGGCAGCACCACCACCCTGTACAAGATGGGCGGCACATCCAACGCCACCAACATCAACGATTCGACCGCCGTCATGACCGCCGCCAACATGGGTGGCGACACCTACCGTAACGGCCAGGCCGATACGGTCAACAAGGCCGCCGGCACCACCGCGACGATCGCCAAGAATGGCACCAGCAATATCAGCGGCAGTTTCGGCGTCGACAATGCCAACGACCTGCTGACCTTCCAGATCAACATCGCCGGCACCGACATGATGAACTGGGATTCCTTCGCCATTCACTGGGGCGAAACCTGCCAGAACGACGTCATCGAAGGCATCACCCGGGTGGTGCCGGAACCAGGCAGCTTTGCCCTGCTCGGTCTCGGCCTGTTCGGTCTGATGGCGGCACGCCGCCGCAAGATGATGTAATCGAACGATTCCCCGCTCCCTTGGAAACGCCCGCACCGTCGGGCGTTTTTTTATGTCGCCTGGCCAGCTTCGTTGCTGATTTACGACGGATTGATCCGACCTGTACTTCATGACTAGCTCATCCGAACTAGTTGCCAATTTGTTAGCGTCATTGCGGCATTTTCGCCACCTGCGCGGCCCGTCGCGCCCTCTCTTTCCCCTCCTTGCAGCCGCCGTCCATACGGCGCAAAATAGATTTTCCGCGCCGACCAAGGCGCGTAAGCTTTGCAAGGTGTCTCATGAACGCCCAGCAATCGGCCCGGCCCAGAGGATCGATCCAGTCGACCATCGATGTGCTGGCCGAACACGTCGCCGTCATCGATGCTGCCGGGCGGATCGTCGCGGTGAACGCCGTCTGGCGCGATTTTGCGCGGGCCAACGGCGGCGAGCCCCGCTTGATGTCGACCGGCGCCAATTATCTCGAGGTATGCGATGCCGCCGCCGGCCGCGGCTGCCATGACGCGGTCACGGCCGCCGCCCTGATCCGCAGCGTGATCGGCAACGAGGCCCCGTGCGCGGTGATGGAATACCAGTGCGACTCGCCCTTGGAAGAGCGCTGGTTCCGCCTGAAAGTGAGCCGCTCGCACCTGCTCGGTCCGCCGCGCTTCGTGATCGAACACGAGCACATTGCCGCCCCTTCCATGGCCGAGCGCAAGATCCGCCTGCAGGCAAACCTGCTGGCCTCGGTCGAGCAAGCCGTCATCGCCACCGATCTGCACGGCGCCATCGTCTACTGGAACCGCCACGCCGAGCGCCTCTACGGCTGGCCGACCGAGCAGGCGCTGGGCAAGAACATCGTCGAAGCGTTGCCCAGCGCGGCCTCGCAGGCGCAGGCCGTGCAGATCATGGAACGGTTGCAGCGCGGCGAGAGCTGGTCGGGTGAATTCGAAGTGCGCCGCCGCGACGGCGCCTTGCTGCAGGTGCGCATCACCAACTCGCCCATGCGCGACGAACGCAACCACCTGATCGGCATCATCGGCATTTCCAGCGACATCACCGAGCACAAGCAGGCGTTGAAGGCGCTCGGCCTGTCCGACATGGTCTATCAAGCCATCGGCGAAGCCATCCTGGTGGCCCGCGTCGACGGCGCCATCGTCGCCATCAACCCTGCTTTTACGCGCATGACCGGGCATCTCGAGGCCGATACGGTCGGCGCCTCGGTGGAGCTGCTCGCGCCGCCCGGTGACAGCCAGTTCTTCCCCTACGAAGCGCAGCCGCTGCTGGGCAAGACCGGCCACTGGGCCGGTTCCATCCCTTGCCGCCGCAAGGACGGCACGGTGGCGCAGGACTGGCTGCGCATCGACACCATTTACGATGAGGCCGGCCGCGACAAGCTGCGTGTCTGCATGTTCTCTCCCATTACCGACCAGAAACGCGCCAAGGAAACCATCTGGCAGCAGGCCAACTTCGACACCCTGACGGGCCTGCCCAACCGCAGCATGTTCCGCGACCGCCTCGAGCACGAAATCCAGCTCGCCGCGCGCGACAAGCGCCAGCTGGCCCTGATGTTTCTCGACCTCGACCAGTTCAAGGAAGTCAACGACACCCTCGGCCACGACATCGGCGATTGCCTGCTCAAGCAGGCGGCCGAGCGGCTGGTGCAATGTGTGCGCGGCATCGACACCGTCGCCCGCATCGGCGGCGACGAATTCACCGTCATCCTCGGCCACCTGGTCGACTCCGCCATCGTCGAACGGGTCTCGCGCGATATCGTGCGCACGCTGTCGGAACCGTTCCAGGTGGCGCAGAACACGATTTACGTGTCGGCCAGCATCGGCATCACCTTGTTTCCCGAAGACGCGGGAGACGCCGACGCTCTCATCAAAAACGCCGACCAGGCCATGTACGCGGCCAAGAACGCCGGCCGCAACCAGTTCCACTATTTTACTCACCGCATGCAGCATGAAGCGCAGGTGCGCATGCGCCTGGTCAACGATCTACGCGATGCACTGGCGCGCGGCCAGTTCGAGCTGGTCTATCAACCGATCGTCGATCTCGCCAGTGGCGCCATCCACAAAGCCGAAGCGCTGCTGCGCTGGCGCCACCCGGTGCGCGGCACGGTGGCGCCGGCCGAATTCATCGCCATCGCCGAGCAGACTGGCATGATAGGCGCCATCGGCGAATGGGTCTACGACCAGGCCGCCCAGCAAGCGGAGCTGTGGCGCAGCACCATCGACCCGGCGTTTCAGATCAGCGTCAACGTCTCGCCGGTGCAGCTGCGCAAGCGCGGCAGCGGCAGCGCGCCCCTGTCGGAGCAATTGCTGGCCGACCGCGCCCGCGCTGCCCGACCCAACCATCACCGTGCAGAGCCGCCGGTGATCGTGGAAATCACCGAGGGCGTGCTGCTGGAAAATTCCGACGCCGTCTCGCGCCAGCTGCAACTGCTGCAGGACGCCGGCATCGAACTGGCCATCGACGACTTCGGCACCGGCTACTCCGCCCTCGCCTACCTGCGCCGCTTTCACGTCGATTATCTGAAAATCGACCAGACTTTCGTCACCAAGATGACGGAAAATTCGGACGACCTGTCGATGTGCGAAGCGATCATCGTGATGGCCCACAAACTGGGCATCAAGGTGATCGCCGAAGGCATCGAACAACAGCTGCAGCGCGATCTGCTGGCCTGCGCCGGCTGCGACTTCGGCCAGGGATTTTTGTTCGCCAGGCCGATCACGGCGCAGATGATGGGGAGTTTGCTGGTCGAGGCGGCGTGACGGCCCGCGCCCAGCATTCGCGGTCTTTATCAGTTGACAACTATCAAGCCGCTGCGTAGTCTCGACGCACCATGGAGGAGCGCACGATGACATCGACGGCACACATCACCCACATCCTGGCCGCACTGGGCCTGGCCAGCGGACTCATGCTGGACGCCGGCGCCGCCGATTATCCGGCGCCGCGCGAGGCCGACTGGGTAGTGAGCGATTTTCGCTTCCACTCGGGCGAGGTGCTGCCGCAGCTGCGCCTGCATTACACCACCATCGGCAACCCGGCCGGCGAGCCGGTGCTGGTCCTGCACGGCACCTCCGGTTCGGGTGGCGGCATGCTGACGGCCGCCTTCGCCGGCGAATTGTTCGGCCCCGGCCAGCCGCTCGATGCCAGCCGCTATTACGTGATCCTGCCCGACGCCATCGGCGCCGGCAAATCCGCCAAGCCGTCCGACGGCCTGCGCGCCGCCTTCCCCGCCTACAACTACGACGACATGGTCGAAGCCCAGCACCGGCTGGTGGTGGAACACCTGGGAATCAAGCATTTGCGCCTGATCATCGGCAATTCGATGGGCGGCATGCACACCTGGATGTGGGCGCAAAAGTATCCCGGCCTGATGGACATCGCCGTGCCGATGGCCTCACTGCCGACCGCGATGTCGGGACGCAACTGGATGATGCGCCGCCTGCTGACCGACACCATCCGCAACGACCCGGAATGGCAGCACGGCAATTACAAGGCGCAGCCGGCAAGCTTCCGCCGCGCGGTGGTATTTTTCAGCACCGCCACCAGCGGCGGCAACCAGGGCTGGTTCAAGCGCGCCCCCACCCGGGAACAGGCCGACGCCGTCATCGACCAGGCCATGACCGGCCCCTTCACAGCCGACGCCAACGACTACATCTATCAATGGGAATCGTCGCGCGACTACAACCCCTCCCCCGGCCTCGAACGCATCAGCGCCACCGTACTGGCGATCAACGCCGCCGACGACGAACGCAACCCGCCCGAACTGGGCGTTCTCGACAGTGAAATCAAGCGGGTGCCGCGCGGCCGCGCCATGCTGCTTCCGGCCAGCGCGGAGTCGACCGGACACGGCACCACGGCGTCGGCGAAGTTTTATAAGCAGGCGCTGGCAGAGGTACTGAGGACGGCGCCGCGGGTGGAGAAGTGAAGCGATCAGCGAACCGGCATCGACTTGAAAAGCGCAAGTGCTCGCCAGCCCCTGGCGCCCCGCCAGGCGAGACCGATCCGCGCACCTGGTCCAGCTCAAATTAGAATGCCAGGCCAGGCAGTTAACACAGGCATTCCTGGATTTGAACAACAGCAAGCTGGTCGAAGAGTGGAAGCGCAGCATCGCCAAACGAAGCCTTGAGGATTCAATTACCCATGAGTCACTATATAGTCGGCCAAATTAAGGTTCCCGCTGGCGGTGAACGCAATCTTGTCGAAGAACATCTCGTCCGCGTGGCAGTTAAAGAAGGACTGGCCGCGAGATCAATCGTGGAGACGAAGGCCACATTGCAGTTCGAGATACTTGCGGCGGCTGAACTCAACGGCGGATCCGACCTTATTTTTTTCGACATCGTTGGACCATCGGGAACTGCGGACGAGCTCATCTCGCCTTACGTGGTCATTGATCAATGGCCTCTGTCGATCAAGGCAAACCTGGATGCGATAAGCAAGGTTGCCGCCAGTTTGCTGGAGGAACAGGTAGCTAGCGAAATGTCGATCGTTTTTTCGGAAGGCTACGATATCCATTACGAATCGTGCGCAATTGCGCCTGCAGCAGCAACAAATTTTTTATTGCAGCGATTCAGCGATGCTAGCGAAGTGCCCTCGCTGAAGATCAAATTAACATAGTGGAGATATCAGTCTCCCTCGTGCTGTCGGCCGGGATCAGACGTCAACTTGGCAGTTCACTTTCCTGATCGAAGCATATGGCTTGACGACATACTCGACAAGCTATTTGCTGAAGCGCAATCGCACGCGCCCACGTAGCGTTCGATCGCATGCTTCCGGTCGATTGCCGCCAGGTGCGTACGTATTCTAGTTAAGGCTGACGACGGTCGTCATTCTCCGAGGCTCCCAAGTCCACATCCCCCGCGCCTGATCCGGCACCCGCTTCTCCGTCCCCACCCGGACCGCAGCGATCCAGCCGCTGTATGGCAATCCGGTTCCTCCCCTCGCGCTTAGCCTGATATAAAGCGGCATCGGCAGCCTGCAGCAGCGAGCCGGGATCGTCGTGGATCGGATCGGCGATCACCACGCCGACGCTGGTGCTGACCTGGCGCAAAGTGCCCTCGATGTCGAAAGGCGGCGACATCAGCACGAGAATCTTGGAGGCCACCCGCCGCGCTTCCATGGGCTGCTCGAGGCCCTCCAGCAAGATCACGAACTCGTCGCCCGCCAGCCGCGCCACCAGGTCCGATTCGCGCACCGCTTCGCGCAGGCGGCGGCCGAATTCGACCAGGGCGCAATCGCCGCCCGAGTGGCCCAGGGTATCGTTGACCTCCTTAAAACGGTCGATGTCCAGGTACAGGCAGGCCAGGCTGCCGCCGGTGCGCCGGCAGCGGGCCAGCGCGTTGTCGAGGCGGTCAAGCAGTTCGGCACGGTTCGGCAGGCCGGTCAGCGAATCGACCCGGGCAATTGCCGCCAACCGCTGCTGCACCTGCTTGAAATCGGTGACGTCGACCACCATCGAATAAATGCCCTGCACCCTGCCGTGGGCGCCGATATCGGGCGTGTACTGGCGCTTGAAGTGACGCTCCTCGCCGTCGACCAGGCAGCTGTGTTCGACGCACACGTGTTCGCCGGCCAGCGCGCGGCGCATATCGTGTTTCAGCTCGTCGTAAAGTTCGTCGCCAAACACTTCTCGCGCCGTCTTGCCCATGGCGGCGCCCAGCGGCGCGCTGGCGCCGTCGTGGCCTGCGTTGTGAAAGGTAAAACGCTCGTCGACATTGATGTAGGAAACCCGCGCCGGCAGGTGATCGGTGATCATGCGCAGGCGCCGCTCGCCGCGCGCCAGCTCCGCACTGACCGCGCCCAGCTCGGCAATCAGCTTGCGTTGCCCCGCTTCGACCTGTTCCAGGCGCCAATACTGGCCGAGCGCCAGCCGGGCACTGTAAAAGGCGGCCAACAGGACCATGGCCAGCGCCAGCGAGGTCAGCATAAAGTTCGAAAACAGTTTTTCAAGTAATACGTCACGGCCGACACCGACGCCGACGAACAGCGGATATTTTGTCACAGAGACATATGAAAATATGCGGCGGTCGCCCTGGAAGGGGCTGATAATGGCATACGACCCAGCCGGCGGCAGCGGATTGGCGACCGGCGCCACCAGCGATGAAACATCTGCAGCAAACGATTGCGCAAACAGCGGCGCGCGGGCGACGATGCGCTTGTCCTGGGTCGCCAGGATGATCGACATCGAAGGCTCGATGCGCGCGCTTTCGAACACATCGGCAATGCGCCGTGCATCGACCGGCGCCACGATCACCCCGAGAAAGCGGCCCGAAGCCGACTCGACGCGGCGGCTGATAAAGAACAAGGGCCGCTTCGATACTTCGCCCATGCGCGGCGCGCCGATATACAGCCGGGCGGAGCGGCTGGCGGCGGGAAGATCGAAATAGTCGCGCCCCTGCACCGACATGGCGCGCACGTCGAGACCGTTACTGGAAATGACGCCGCGCCCCCGGGCATCGTAAAACACCAGCCAGTAGCGCGAATCCGACGCCAGCGACGAGGCCGCTAGCATGGGCCTTACCAGCGCGGCCGTCAGCGGCGCTTCGCCAAGGGCGGCAATCGCCTCCGCCGAGCGTGACAGCGGCAACTCGACTGCATCGAGCAGCTCCGTCACGTGCGCGGCCATGGCGCTGGCGCTGTGCGTCGTGATCGACACCGCCGCTTCGCGTTCGGCCTCGTAAGCGGCGACTGTCTTCCACACCAGCAAGGCAATCAGCAGAATGCCCAGACCGCCGTAGCCCAGCACCAGCTTGCGCCGGAACAGTAAAAAACCTGCATTCTGTGCGCCCATCGAACGCCGCTCCCCGCCGCGGATACTTGGTCCGCTGTGTCGAATACCCATCAATACATCGGTGGATTTATTCTAGACCTAAAAGTTCTTAAAGTTACAATTATTTATGCGGAATGGTTAACATGCGCATCAACTGACTGCTAGCCAAGGCGGTGGCGGACTGGCGCGATGGACGGGTATTTCGGCGAATTTTCAACTGCGCAGTGAGTGATGTTTGAGCAAGGATGCGATCATGTCGCGCACCACTTCGCGGGAGCGGTCGTCGAGACGGCGAAAATCGTTGAGGACGAGAACTTCATCGAGCGGCAACCGATCGGCATCGTTGGCCGCACCCTGGCCCTCCTGCGGGCCCTCGCCGAAGCGCAGCCATTGCGGCGAAACGTTCAGCCAGCGCGCCAGCACATGCAGCCGCTCCTGCGTGGGATAGGCCGCGCCGGTCAGCCATTTGCGGGCGCCATGCACGGTGACCGCGGAGCCATTGGCGCGCGGGTTGAACTGGCGGGCGAGCGCTGTGCCGCTGGGCGGACAGCCGACCGCCTTCAAAGAGTCGGCGAGGCGCCGGCAGAACTGCTCGCGCTCGGCTTGGGCAAGTTTGGTGTCCATATCGGATCGCTCCTACCGGCCCTGCATCGGCCAAATGTGGATATGCGGATGGGATAAATTTTATCGACAGGGAATGCCGATCGCAAGTGCGTGGGGCGCCGTTCGGACGGTCTCGACGTCATGATTTTGACGGCGCCGTGGAGGCATCATCCTGGCCGGTGGCAACCATCGCATGCATGCTCAAACGCGAAATTTCTCACGCCGGTCGCCGACGATACGACGCATTTCCGCGATTTCCATGCCGCATGCCTCATGCATGCGGATCATCAGTCCCGCGCTGGGCATGCATTGGGCGCTACGAATCTTGCTCAGCAGGGGCCGTCCGACCTCGAGAAAGCGGGCCAGCTCGGCATCATGTCTGACCATGACCCGCCGTTTCACGGCGTCCAGCAACTTTGCCGCGTCATACACGGCGACCGGTGTCGGCACTATCGGTTTGTCCACTGCACCCTCCCTCTTGTCGATAGTGCAAGTGTAGTGAGTTGAGCGAAAAATTAAGCGAGGCAGCTAACCGATGAGTTCGAACAGTACAGAAATCGATCGCCCCGTGGACGTGGACGGCATCGGCCGGCGTCAATATTTCAACAACGTTTGCTGCGATTCCCCGCGTGTGGCGAAATTCCAACCGGGTGATGCAGCGAACTGTCAGCGCCGGCGACGAAATTTTTTAGATCGTGGATCGACGCAATCGTGCGTTGGAATGCGAGGCGCATAATGAAAACGCATTGTTCATCACCGCTGCTCGCAGCGCTTTTATCGGCAACATGCGAAAGCCAGTTCCCCCATCGCTGAAAATTGCCTTTTCGTACGCCGAAGTCACAAAAACGGCCACGGCGGGAATCGCCTCGCACATGAATGCTGCGCGCCGCACAGTGGGTCCGGAATCGGCAGCAAAGCAAGAAATTGCCTATGGCATTTATATCGGCTGGCGCACGCTGGTGGAAGCCTATGCCGACCAGGCCACCTATCGCGCGGACGATTTGCGGCTGGAAGCGATGCTGATCGCGTAGCTGACAATACGCCAAGGATGGGCACGCTGGCCATCCACAAAAAAAGCCAACCCGCAGGTTGGCTTTTTGTTTAAATCCAATGGTCGGGACGGAGTGATTCGAACACTCGACCCCCTGCACCCCATGCAGGTACGCTACCAGGCTGCGCTACGCCCCGACGACGGCGAAATTATAGCAGACGGTTTGCCAAATTTGCACGGGAAAGGTGGCGATCCCGCGCAAGAAATCTGCAGCGGTTGCGCTGGCACGAAACCGGTGCGCCGCGCATACGCAGCAAGCTTAGGCCACGCTCGCCAGAGTAGCCTCCGCCTGCTCCAGCACCCCCATCAACAAATCGAAATCCACAGGTTTGACCAAGTGGCTGTCAAAACCCGCCGCCAGCGCGCGCTGCCGGTCGCTCTCGAGGCCATATCCCGTCAGCGCGACCAGGCGGATGGCGGCGGTGGCAGGATCGGCGCGCAGGCGGCGGGCGACTTCGTAGCCGTCGATGCCGGGCAGGCCGATGTCGACCAGGGCGATGTCGGGGCGTTTGACTTGCGCGAGGTCGACGCCCTGCTGGCCGTCGGCGGCGGCGTGGACGGTGTAGTCCTGGGCTTCCAGCATCATCGCCATCATCTCCCTGGCGTCGTCGTTGTCTTCGACGATGACGATGGACAGGCGGCCCGTGGCAGGCGCCATCTGCAATGGCGCTGCGGGGATGTCGACTACCGGCGCGTCCACCAGCGGCAACCGCAATTCAAAGCGGCTGCCCTTGCCCGCGCCCTCGCTCTGCACCGACACCCGGCCGCCATGCATCACCGCCAGCTGGCGCACCAGCGCGAGGCCGACGCCAAGACCGCCCTGGGCGCGGTCGAGCGCGCGTTCACCCTGCACGAACAGGTCGAACACATTCGGCATCAATTCGGGTCCGATGCCCATGCCGGAATCGGTCACCGCGAAAATCGCCTCGGCGCTGTCGTTCGATACCGCCACCGACAAGCCGATGCTGCCGCCGGCCGGCGTGTACTTGATGGCGTTGTCGACCAGGTTGGCGACGATCTGTTCGATGCGGGTGGGGTCGGCGTCGACCCAGGCCGCTTCGACCTGCGCGCTGACGGCGTGCTGGGCGCCGCGCGATTGGCTGACGGTGGCGGCGTAGGCGGCCACCAGCACATCGAGGCGCAAGGGCTGGCGGGTCAGCAGGATCTTGCCGGAGTGGACGCGGCCGACGTCGAGCAGATCGTCGACGATGCGGGTCAGGTGGCCGCTCTGGCGCACGATGATGTCGCTGGCTTTGGCGGCCGTGTCGGCAGTCATCGAGCGCGCGCCCAATACCCAGGCGGCATTGACAATGGCCGCCAGCGGGTTGCGCAGTTCGTGGCCCAGCATGGCGAGGAATTCATCCTTGGCGCGGTTCTGCTGCTCGGCCATGGTGCGCGCCGCGTGCTCGCTTTCGAACAGGCGCGCGCGTTCGTCTTCGGCCAGCTGGCGCTGGGCTTTTTCGCGATTGAGAACGGCGCCGGCGGCGACGATGGCCGCCTGCACGGCGTCCACCTCGGCGACGCCGGAGCTGGCCACCGGGCCCGGCTCGGCGCCGCCCTCCAAAGCCTTGGCCGAGCGGGCGGCGCTGCGGATCGAGATCGACAGGCGGCGCGCGAACAGCCAGGCGGTGGCGCCGGCGCAGCCGAAAGCGGCTAGTAGGCCGAGAAGCGAAACTCCGATGGCGCGCCGCGCCACCGCTTCGATCTCGGCCTCCGGCACGCCCACCGCCACCGTCCAGCCGGACAAGGCCGATCTCTCCATCACCGTGTACAGCTTGACGTTGCCGTCGTCGCTGTTGCGGATCACGCCGACGGTCTTGTTGCGGATCGCCTCGCGCAGCGCCGGCTGGGCGGCGCCGCCGGTCTGGGCGATGGTCATGCCATTGCGGTCGAATACGCCGATCAGCCAGCCGTTCGGCGTGTTCACCTGGCGCAGCACGCGATTGAAATGGCTGATGTCGTAGCCTTGCGAGAGCACGTAGCGGCGCCCGCTCTTGGTGGTGATGGGAACGTCGACCACGGCCATCTCGCGCCGGGTTACCGAGGTGCGCAAGAGGTTCGACACCTGCGGCTGATTCGATTCGAGCACGCGCGCGACCCGCTCTTTGGCCTGGGTGGGCGGCAGCGGCGTGCCGTAGGGGACGGAGGTCGTCAACAGCAGCTGGCCGTCTTCTCCCAACAGCGCGGTGATGGTCGAGCCGAATTGGTCGGCGTAGCGGGCCTTTTCGTAAAACTCGGCGTAATCGCCGTTCGACAGGTGGGTCGACACCGACAGCATGCGCAGCGCGCTCTGGCTGTTGGTCAGCTCGCGGTCGATCGACACCAGCGATGTGCGTGCCACTTCGCGCACGCCCTTCAAGGCGGCGTCGCGCTCGGCGTCGAGCATCAGTTTCAGGGCGATGGCGGAAAAGGCGATCACCGGCACCAGTACGGCGCCGACCATCAGGGACAGGTAATAGCGGATCTTCATCGCGACGGCGGGGCTTGACGAACCCGTGTCGGGCCGGATTGTAAACACATCATCGGGAAGCGCGCCTTACTTGGATGTGGGAAGAAAAAAGATTCTTCACGACATCATAATGGATTTCCGCGCGGCTTCCCCTTTTTAGTGCATAGTCAATCCAGGCTATTTCCAGTCGCCGCGCAATTCGCGCACGCGGTCTTCCAGGAATTCCGGCGTGGCCTCAAGCGGCGGCACCGGCGTGCCCACCGCCAGCGCCAGCTGCGAGCGGGGGCCGCGGGTGAAAACGCGGCCGAACAGATTGTCCGGATCGCGGGTAAAAACACTGCCCCACAGGCCGCGCAGGGCCATCGGGATCACCGGCACTTTGCTGCGTTCGACTATTTTTGCGATACCGCCGCGGAACTCGTTGATTTCGCCGTCGCGGGTCAGCTTCCCTTCCGGGAAAATGCACACCAAATCTCCTTCGTGCAGGGCCTGGGCGATGTCGATATAGGCCTTCTCCATCAGCCACGGATCTTCCTTGGCCGGGGCGATGGGAATCGCCTTGGCGGTGCGGAAAATCCATCCGGCCAGCGGCGTTTTGAAGATGCGGTGGTCCATCACGAAGCGGATCGGCCGGGGGCTGGCGGCGACGATGACGAGGGCGTCGACGTAGCTGACGTGATTGCACACCAGGACGGCGGCGCCGTGCTCGGGAATGCGTTCGCCCCCCTCCACCTTGACCCGGTGGATGGTGTGGATCAGCAGCCAGGCGATGAAGCGCATCAGGAACTCGGGCACCAGCGAGAAGATGTACAGCGCCACCAGTGCATTCAACAGGGCGGTCGCCAGGAACATCTGCGGCACGCTGGCGCCCAGTTTCAGCAGCACCATGGCCAGCAGCGCCGAGGCCACCATGAAGAGCGCGTTCATGATGTTCATGCCGGCGATGGTGCGCGAGACGTGCGCGGGATCGCAGCGCGTTTGAATCAGCGCGAACAGGGGCACGATGAACAGGCCGCCGAACACTCCGATCAGGACGATGTCGGCCAGGATGCGGTACACGCCGGCCTGGTGCAGCAGGCTGGCGACATCGACGGCGGCCGTATTGTGATAGGCCAGGCTGGCGAAGTACAGGTCGACGCCGAACACGGACAAGCCGATGGCGCCGAACGGCACCAGGCCGATTTCCACCTTGCGGCCCGAGAGTTTTTCGCACAGCAGCGAGCCGCAGCCTATGCCCAGCGAGAACACCGTCAGCAGCAGCACGAACACGCCATGGTCGCCGTGCAGATAATCCCTGGCGTAGACGGGAAACTGCGACAGCATCAGGGCGCCGTAGAACCAGAACCACGAGTTGCCGAGAATGGACAGGAACACCGTGCGGTTACCGCGCGAGAAATTCAGGTTGCGGATCGACTCGGCGAATGGGTTCTTGCTGATCACCAGATCGGGCGCCGGCGCAGGGGAAAGCGGGATCCGGTAACTGGCCAGCAGGCCGATGACGGCCACCAGCAAGGTAGCGCCGGCCACCAGTTCGATGCCGAAGGGTTTGTGGGACACCAGCAGGGCGCCGCCGATTTCGCCGAGCAGGATGCCGACGAAGGTGCCCATCTCGATGACGCCGTTGCCGCCGACCAGTTCATCGGGTTTCAGGTTTTGCGGCAGATAGGCGTATTTGACGGGGCCGAACAGGGTCGAGTGCACGCCCATGCCGATCACCGCCGCCACCAGCAGCCACAGGGTGTGGCTGAACCAGCCGATACCGGCGACGACCATGATGGCGATTTCCAGCCATTTGACGGCGCGCGCCAGGTAGGACTTTTCGTATTTGTCGGCGATCTGGCCGGCGGTGGCGGAAAACACCACATAAGGAAGAATGAACAGGGCCGGGATGACGATGTTGAGGGTGGCCGCGGAGATCGTCGTCCAGCTGAGGGCGTCGAAGGTGAGCATCACCAGCAGCGCCGTCTTGAACAGGTTGTCGTTGAAGGCGCCGAAAAACTGGGTCCAGAAAAACGGCGCGAAACGGCGCTGGCCGAGCAGCGCGAACTGGCTGGCGTGCGCGTGCGGGGCGGCTTCGCCAGCCGGAGCGGCTGTACTGACGGGACTGGAAGGGCTGATGGGCATGGCGGTCGGTCAGGATTGGTCAGACTCGTAAAATACAGCACATTGAAGGCAGGGACAAACAATGTTTCCGTGTATCACTGCGTGGCGTCAAACGATGCGCCCGGTGTCACGCCGCGCTACTTCGCGGGCAAGGCTTGAAGGCCTTGTCGAATCGGCCAATCATGCGATGCATACCTCCTTCGAAAGCGCGCCATGAACTCCACCCGCCCTCTTATGAAACCGCTGATGCTGGCGCTGCTGATCGCCGCCGCCGGCACCACCGCGCTGGCCGCACCCGCCGGTCCGCAAGGCAGCACCAACTTGTCAAACGCTTCCCGCTTCATGGTCAACGGCTCGGCGGTGGTGGTCGGCGGCAGCATCGCCACCTTCGTTGGCGCCGGCGCCGTCGTGGTGGGCAGCATCGAGGTGGTGGGCGACGCCAGCGTGGTGGTGCTCACCAGCGTTGCCGACGGCGTCAGCGCCAGCGTGCGCCTGTCCGGCCAGGCCGCGCATCAGGCCTCGCTGGTGGCCGGCGCCTCGGTCGAAGTGGTGGCCATCTCGACCGGCTACATCCTGGTGACGGCCGGCCAGGTGATTGCCTTCGTGCCCAACGAGATGGGCCGCGTACTGCTGCACAGCAGCCGCGTGGCCGAGCGGGGCTGAGATGCGCCGCTACCTGCGCTGGATCGCCGCGGCTTGCGCGGCACTGGCCGTGCACGCGCCCGCCTTGGCCGGCACATCCTGCGAAACCAGGCCGATCGACGCCGTCAACCTGCGCAGCGCAATGACCCTCGCCGAGCGCAGCATGAACGCGCTGGACCGCTCCGGCGCGCAGGTGGCGCTGATCGCCCGCGCCGGCCAGGATCTGTCGCGCTACGGCCTGCGCTACTCGCACATGGGTTTCGCCTGGCGCGACCATCCGCTGGGCCGCTGGACGGTGGTGCATGAGCTGAACCAGTGCGGCACCGCCACATCGAGCTTGTTCGACCAGGGCCTGGGCACCTTCTTTCTCGACGATATGCACGCCTACGAAACGCGCATCGTGCTGCCCTCCCCCGCCGTGCAGCAGAAACTGGCGGCATTGCTGAGGTCCAGCATGCCGCAGCGGCTACATGAAGCGCGCTACAACATGCTGGCCTTTCCGTTTTCGACGGCTTACCAGAATTCCAACCAGTGGCTGCTGGAGAGCTGGGCGGCGGCGATGGCTGAAATACCGGTGAACGACCGCGCACAAGCCCAGGCCTGGCTGCGCTACGCCGGCTACCGCCCCATCACCGTGGAAATCGACGCCATGACGCGCCTGGGTGCGCGCATCAGCCGCGCCAACATCGCCTTCGACGACCAGCCCTTCGACCGCCGCATGGCCGGCCACATCGACACCGTCACGGTCGACTCGGTGCTGCGCTTCGTGCGCATGCGCGATGCCGATTCGACGGTGATCGACCTGGCGCTGTAATGTTTATTTGTACAGGCGGCGGCACAGGGGGCCGATCAGCAGCACCACCGTGACCATGCGCGTGACGTGAAAGGCGGTGACGATCGGCACCCCCAGTTGCAGCACGCGCGCCGTCAGCGACATTTCGGCGATGCCGCCGGGCGAAGTGGCCAGCACCGAGACGCCGGGATTGATGCCCGCCAGCGTCGACAGCAGCGCGCCGAAACAGGCACCAGCGGCGATCATGAAGGCGGCGCAGACGGCGGCGCTGCCCATGAAGCGGGGCGCCGTATGCACAAAGGCCGGCGTAAAACGGGTGCCCAGCGCCACCCCGATGAACAGCTGGCCGAGATGGATCATCCATTCCGGCACCCGGCTCAGATGGATGCCGGAGGCCGTCAAGGCCATGGCGACGAACAGGGGACCGATCACCCAAGCGTTCGGTGAATCGAGTTTCATCAGCGCCAGCGCGCCGATCGAGGTCAGCACGATCAGTAGGGCCAGGCCGGCGAACTGCACCTCGGTGGCGCCAGGGATGTACAGGTCGGTGCCGGCATGCAGGCCGTGGCGGCTCCACCAGCGGATGGCGAAGGGAATCGTCGCCACCACCATCATCATGCGCAGGCTGTGGGCCGCGGCGACTTTTTCGACCGCCGCGCCGTGGCGTTCACCCTGCGCCGCCATCTCGGAAGCGCCGCCCACCGCCATCGAAAAAAAGCAGGTGATGCCATCGATGCCGGACAGTTTTTGCAGCAGGCGGCCGGACAGCACGCCCAGGACCAGCGCGAACAGCACGGCCAGCGCGATCCAGCCGGCGCGTGCCGCCAGGGTCGCCATCACCTGCGCCGTGAAATACAGGCCGAGGGTGGTGCCGATGGCCCACTGGCCCGCATACCGCACCTGCACCGGCGCCTTGAACGGCAGCCCGCACATGCAGGCAATCGCCGTGGCGAACAGGGGACCGATCATCCACGGCAGCGGCGTGTCGAGCCACAGGCACAGCTGCGCGGCAAGCCACGCGAGCAGCAGCGCGCCTGCCAGCAGCAGCATGGGCTGGCGGCGCGCAATCAAGATCAGAACACCCAGAGTTTATCGGCAGGCATGTGCAGATAATAACTGCCGGCGTCCAGGCGGTGGCGGGAAAAGGCGCGCAGGTGCAGGTCGCCGCGCACGAACAGGCATTCCCAGCGGTCGCCCAGGTACATGCAGGTGAGCAGGGGAAGGTGCAGCGCGTTGTCGACCGGGGTGGCGCTGACCTGCACTTCCTCGACGCGGATCAGCGGCTGCACTTCGCTGCCGCGGTTCGAGCCCCGCGCCGTGCCGCGCATGGGCGTGCCATCGACCAGCAGCGACACCTGCTCGCCGTCGCGCGCCACCACGCTGCCCTTCAAACGGTTGTTCGAACCCATGAATTCGGCGGTGAACAGGGTATCCGGTGTCTCGTACATCGATTGCGGCGTGCCCTGCTGCTCGATCTTGCCGTTATTGAGCAGCAGGATGCGGTCGGAAATGGCCATCGCCTCGGCCTGGTCGTGGGTTACCATCAGCGCCGACAGGCCGAGGCGCACGATCAGTTCGCGCAAAAAGGCGCGCGCTTCTTCGCGCAGCTTGGCGTCCAGGTTCGACAGGGGCTCATCGAGCAAAATCACCGGCGGGTTGTAGACCAGCGCGCGGGCGATCGCCACGCGCTGCTGCTGGCCGCCCGACAGCTGGTGCGGAAAGCGCTCGCCCAAATGGCCGAGGCCCAGCTGTTTGAGCACCTCGTCGACCTTGGCGGCAATCTCCGACTTGCTCTGCTTGCGCAGTTTGAGGCCGTAGGCGACGTTGTCGAACACGGTTTTATGGGGCCACAGGGCGTAGGACTGGAACACCAGGCCGAGATTGCGCGCCTCGGCCGGCATTTCCATGTTGGCGGCGCCGTCGAATACGCGGCGCTCGCCGATGTCGATGGTGCCCGCCTTCGGGCTTTCCAGGCCGGCGACGGCGCGCAGCAAGGTGGTTTTACCGGAGCCGGAAGGGCCCAGCAAGGCCACCACTTCGCCCCGTTTCAGGTGCATCGACACGCCCTTGAGAATCTGGTTGGCGGAGGCGCCGCTGCCGTAGTCGAGGTGCAGGTCGTTGACGGTCAGTTCGTTCATGGTCAGATCGTTTTTCATGATGACTCGATTTTAAATTTTCAGCTTGGTTCAACTTAGTTATGAAGCTTCACGCCGAAGCGTAGCGCGATGCCCAGGCCAATGGCCACCAGGGTGATGTTGATGAACGACAGCGCCGCCACCAGGTCGGTCGAGCCGCCGGCCCACAGCGACACCAGCATGGCGCCGATCACCTCGGTGCCGGGCGAGAGCAGATACACGCCGGTCGAGTACTCGCGCTCGAAAATCAGGAACACCATCAGCCAGGCGCCCAGCAAACCGAATTTGATCAGCGGCAGGGTGACGTCGCGCGTGACCTGGCCGCGGCTGGCGCCGACCGCGCGCGCCGCCTCTTCCAGTTCCGGCCCCACTTGCAGCAAGGCGGTGGAAATCAGGCGCATGCCGTAAGCCAGCCACACCACGGAATATGCCAGCCACAGGGCGAAGATGGTCGAGCGCACCGCGCGCAAGGCGGGAATCGCATGCTCGACCAGGTACTGCGCCACGCCGCTGTCGCTCATCTTGAGCAAACCTTCCAGCCACGAGGGCACGAACAGGAACACCCACAGAAAGGCCAGACCTGCAAGAAGGCCGGGCACGGCGCGCGGCACCAGTACCGAGTAATCGAGCAGGCGGGTGATGCCGTCCGGTTTGCGGTGCATGGCCAGCGCGATGGCGCAGTAGCAGACCACGGCCAGCGCCCCGCCGATCACGCCGATCAAGATGGTATTCAAAATCCCGCGCATCAGGGACGGCTGCTCGAAGATGTCGCGGAAATGCTGGAGGGTCAGCACGTCGGCCAGCTTGACGCCTTCTCCCCAGTACTGCACGAAGGAGCGCAGCACGATGCCGGAGATCGGCAGCACGATGGTAAAAATCAGCCAGCCCGCCAGGAGGGCGAAAGCGATCCACTTCCAGCGGCCCAGCGGCATGGCCTTCTGGCGCGCGCCCTTGCCCTTGATCGACACATATTTGTTGGCCGACTTGAGCAGGTGGCGCTGCATCATCACCAGCGGCATCGTCACCGCCACCAGGCAGACGGCGACGGCGGCCATCAGGTGGTAGGACGGCGTGCCCAGTTTGTTGGTCAGTTTATACAGGTAGGTGGCCAGCACCAGGTGACCTTCCGGGTCGCCCAGCACCAGCACCAGTCCGAACACCTCGAAGCCGAGGAAGAACACCAGCACGCCGGCGTAAGCCAGTGCCGGCATGATCATCGGCAGCGAGACGTTGAGCATCACCTGCAAAGGCGAAGCGCCGGCGACACGGGCCGCTTCTTCCACATCCGAACCCAGGCTTTTGAGCGCCGACGAAGCGTACAGATACACGTGCGGCACGTGGGTCAAACCGGCGATGATGACGATGCTGGTAAACGAATAGATATTCCAGGGGACGAAGCCGAGCAGCTGCTTGGCCCAGGTCGAATAAAAACCGACGGGGCCCATCGACACCACGTAGCCGAAGCCCATCACCATGGGAGAGACGAAAATCGGCACCAGCAGCAGCGGCGCGATCCAGCCGCGGCCCGGCAGATCCGTGCGGATCATCAAAAAGGCGAGCGCGCCGCCCAGCGGCACGGCGATCACGGCCAGGCCGGTGGCGAGGATCATAGCGTTTTTGAACGCCATCCAGAAATCGGGATCGTCGAAAATAAAGCGGTAGGCATCCAGGCCGAGTACCTTGACCGGCATGAAGAAGGGGGCCGACAGGAAGCTCTGATAAAAAATCAGCAGCAGCGGCACGAAGACGGCAAGACAGGTGAGCGTCACCACCAGGCCGCGCGACCAGTGAAGGCCCCGCGATCCGGACAAGGATAAGGTGGACATGGTAATTCCTGAAAAGGGATAGGCAGAACGACCTGCTGGGCAAAACGACATGCTGGGCGGACCGCCACGGCCCGCCTTACTGCAAACTACAAGCTACTACATTTACTTCTTGCCGCCGGTTTCCTTCCACTGCTTCAGGAAGGCCATGCGCTTGGCTGGCGCCAGGTAGGTCAGCACGCCCGGACCGACCGGAATCGGCTTGATGTTCTTTTCACCCACCAGCTTGATCAACTCTGCCGAGGTGGTCTCGCCCTTGACGTCGGCGCGGATGGCGTACAGCTTCGAGTCGTTGGCGATGATGGTCTGGCCGCGGGCGGACAGCATGTAATCGAGCCACAGCTTGGCGGCGTTCGGGTTCTTGGCCGACTTGTTGATGAACAGGACGCGCGACAGGATCAGGGTGTAATCCTTCGGCAGCACGATGCCGATCGATGGGTCGGTCTTGGCGCGCACCAGGGCGTAGGAGCCGAGCACGTTGTAGCCGATCAGGTTTTCACCCGACGAGATCCGCTCCAGCATGGTGCCGGTCGACGACTGCACGCGCACGCGCGAGGCGCCGAAGGCTTGTTCCAGCGCCGGGAACTGCGGGAAGTCCTGGGCGTCCTGGGTCATGAACATGAAGCCGACGCCGGATTTTTCGATGTCGTAGGTGGTGACTTTGTCCTTGAACTTCTCGCCCTGGATGATGCGGGCGAAATCGGCGTGGGTCTGCGGAATGTCGGCGCCGGTCACCAGGCGCTTGTTGTAGACGATGGCGGCAGGCTCGAAGGTGGTGCCGTAAGCCATGTCGTTCCACGCTGCCCAGCCGGGAATCTTGGAAGCTTCGACCGATTTGTAGGCCATGGCGTAGCCTTCCGAGGCCAGCTTGATCTGCAGGTCCATGGCCGACGACCACAGGGCATCGGCGGTGTTGCCGCCGGCGGCCGCTTCGGAAATGAAACGGTTGTACACCTCGGTCGAATTCATGTCGTTGTATTCGACGGTGATGCCTGGGTACAGGGCGCTGAAGTCCTTGACCAGCGGTTGCGTGGCCTTGCTGTCGGTGGCGCCGTAGACCACCAGCTTGCCCTCTTTCTTGGCGCCGTCGATGATCTTCTGGTAGTCGGCGGGGTAGCCGGCCGGGACCTGGGCGAAGGCCAGGGTGGCGAAGGTGGACGCAAAGGCAGCGCCGATAATGGTTGCGATCAGTTTCATGTTTGTCTCCGTAAGTTTGTTCGTGTTTATAGTCGAATTATTGAAATCAGCGCACCAGCTTGAACTCGCGCGCCTGGTGCTGGTAATCGTCGACCGCCTTCTTGATGTAGGCCGTCAGTGGCGCGCCCGTCATGGCGAACGGGTAAAAGCCGTACGCCGCGCGCATCTTCGCGAACTCCGACGAGGTCTGCATCGCATCGAAAGCGTGCACCCAGCGCTGGTAATCGGCCTCGGAGGTCTTCGGCGCCATCCACACGCCGCGGATGATTGGCCAAACCACGTCGATGCCCTGCTCGCGCGCCGTCGGCACGTTCGACAGCACACCGGGCAGGCGTTTTTCGGACAGCACCGCCAGCACCCTCACCTTGCCGGCGCCAGCGTACAAAGTCGCTTCCGAGGCATCGCCCGGCACCACCTGCACGTAGTTGGCGTCGAGCGCGGTGAATGCCTCGCCGCCGCCTTCCAGGGCGACGAAGCGCATGGCCCGCGGATCGACGCCGACCGTGCGCGCCAGGATCGCCATCTTCAGCCAGTCCTGGCTGCCGATGGTGCCGGACACGCCGATCAGCACTTTCCTGGGATCGCGCTTCAAGGCCGCCAGCAGGTCGGCCAGGGTTTTGTATTGCGAGTCGGCGCGCACGGCGATCATGCCGTAGTCGGCGCCCAGCGCCGCCACCCAGCGCACGTCGCCGGCGCTGGCGTTGCCGAATTTGCCTTGCGCGAGGTTGAGCAGCGAGCCGCCCGAAAACGCCACCAGGGTGTCGGCATCGGCCGCCCGCTGCGACACCATGGTGTGCCAGGCCACCGCGCCGATCCCGCCCGGCATATAAGTCAGGTGCATGGCGGCGCCGGGAGCGCGCGCCGACAACGCCTTTTGCGCCAGCTTGCAGGTCAGATCCATGGCGCCGCCCGGTTTCGAGGGCACCACGCATTCGGCGCTGGCCGCCGCAGCCGCACTGGCGGCAACGGCGGCCACCAGCGCGGCAGCGGCAACCAGCTTGTAAAAGGCGTTCATGGGCGCGCGCTGGCCGTCAAGATCAGAAGCGGTGCTGGATGCCGAGGGTGATGCCGCGCTGGTGGTCGGCGAAACCGCCATCGTCGCGCGACAGGCTGACCAGCTTGTTGTGCTTGGCCTTGGCATAACCGATCACGCCATACAGGTCAGTGCGCTTGGACAGTGCATATAGGCTGCGCAGCACGTACATGGTCGGGTCGGCGTCCTGGCCTGCAGCGACATTCTTGACGTCGACGTAGTAGACGGCGCCGGTGAACGTCCATGCCGGTTTGACGTAGTAGGACACGCCGGCCCAGTAGGTGTCGCCCTTGATGTCGGCAGTGGCGGCCTTGCCGGCTTTGAGCTTGTAGCCGCGCATGCCGGCCAGGAAGCGCCAGTCCGTCAGCTTGTAGTCTGCCGCCAGGTGGTAGGCGGTGGTTTCGTCGCGGTTGCCGGTGGCGGCGACGACGGCGTTGCCGTTGATGCGTTCATACGAGGCCATGGCGGCGAAGGGGCCGGTGGTGTAGGAGCCGGCCACCGCGTATTTGCGGCCGTCGTTGGCGCCGCCCGGCTGTTCGCCCAGGCCGATGGTGGCGCCGTACTTGAAACCGCCGGTGGCGCCCGAGTACTTGATCAGATTGTCGAAGGCGGTGGTCATGCCGTACTTCGACGGACCGGACGCATTGGTCGATGTCGCCCACGAATAGTTCGGTGCATAGCCGAGCGGATCGAACAGGATGACGAAGTCGTAGGTGGTGGTGAAGGAGCGGCCGATGACAACGCGGCCGTAGTTGTTTTCGAGTCCGACGTAGGCCTGGCGCTTGAACAGCACGCCGTCCAGGTTACCCGTATCGAGCAGAACCCCGCCTTCCAGATTGAACACGGCCTTCAGGCCGCCGCCCAGATCCTCCGTCCCGCGAAAACCCCAGCGCGAGGTATTCTTTCCACCCGAGATCACCTTCACCTGGCTGGCGTTACTCGGCGTGGCATTGGTCAGCTGCTCGACACCGGCGTCGATCAGGCCATAGACCTGCACATTGGTTTGAGCGTGAGCGATGGCGGTAGCGCCAATTGAAAAAGCGGAAAAAAGGGCGAGCGAAAGCAAGGACTTCTTCATTACATGTCTCCAGCGGTTAGTTATGGTTATGGATAGTTCAGCTTCTGACCACACTATATGGTTGCCCACCTTTCAATTCCCTTTCACCCCGCTGTAACGGTTGGAAAACCGCAAAATCATGCCTCCGAGGCGAAAGCATATCCGAATCGGGTTTGCGTACACTTCAAAAATTTTCTGGCTCCGCCAGAAATTTTTACCTGACTAACCCAAACAAAAGTAGGGTTTCACTTTTGTTTGATAAATTTTTGCTTGACCCGCACAAAAGTAGGGGTACACTTTTGCGCGATGAGATTATTGCTTGTTGAAGACCACCTCGAACTCTCGCACTGGCTTGCCAAAGCCCTGCGCGACGCCCACCTCACCGTCGAAACGGCCCACACCGGCGCCGACGCCGACGCCCTTCTGCACACGCAGGATTATTCGCTCGTCATCCTCGACCTGACCCTGCCGAAAATGGACGGCCTGGAAGTGCTGCGGCGCCTGCGCGCCCGCGGCGGCGCCCGCGCCAATACGCCGGTGATGATACTGACGGCGCGCGGCGGCCTGGAAGAGCGGGTGCAGGGCTTGAACCTGGGCGCCGACGATTACCTTTCCAAGCCCTTCGAACTGGCCGAACTGGAAGCGCGCGTCAAAGCCCTGCTGCGGCGCAGCCAGGGCAACGAGGCGCTGGTGCACCAATGCGGCTCGCTCTCCTTCGACACCGTCACCCGCATGTTTCAATACGACGGCGCGCCGCTGGCCCTGACCCCGCGGGAGCACGCCGTGCTGGAAGCGCTGATTACCCGCCCCGGACGCGCGGTACCGAAAGAAAAGCTGTTCGACGAAGTGTTCGCCCTGTCGGACGACGCCAACGTCGACGCCATCGAACTGTACATCCACCGGGTGCGCAAGAAGCTCGACAAGGTGGCGGTGGGCGGTGCGGCGATCACCACCCTGCGCGGCATCGGCTACATGCTGCAGCCGAAAGCGGGCAGCGACTCCGCCGGCGCCGCCAAATAAAATGACGCCATTGATGACGCGGCTGGCGCGCAGGTTCGGCGCCGGCACCGGCCCGGGCAAGCCGCCCGGCAGCCTGCGCAACCAGCTGCTGCGCTGGCTGCTGGCGCCGCTGGTGCTGCTGGTCGCCGTCAATTCGATCTCGGCCTACACCAACGGCCTGGAAACGGCCGACGTGGCCTACGACCGCGCCCTGCTGGCGTCGACCCGCGCGCTGGCGGAGCGGGTTTCGGTCAAGGATGGCAAAGTGGTCGCCGACGTGCCCTACGTGGCGCTCGACAGCTACGAGACCGACACCCTGGGACGCATCTACTACAAGGTCACCGGCATCGACGGCGAAACGGTGTCGGGCTTCGGCGACCTACCACCGGTGCCTGCCAACGTGCCCCGTTCGGAAGCCTATCCGGCGCTGGTGCGCTTCTACCACGCCGACTACAAGGGCGAGCCGCTGCGCATCGCCGCCCTGCTGCAGCCCGTGTACGACGACTCGATGCGCGGCATCGCCCTGATCCAGGTGGGCGAGACGCTCGACGCGCGGCGCGGCCTGTCGCGCAAGATCCTGTTCGACACCCTGCTGCGCCAGGGCGTGATGCTGCTGGCGGTGGCGACCCTGGTGTGGTTCGCCGTGCGGCTGGTGCTGGCGCCGCTGATGCAATTGAAACTGGAGGTGGAGCGGCGCGACGTGCACGATCTGTCGGACGTCGACGCGGCGCTGGTGCACCGCGAAGTGCGTCCGCTGGTGGGCGCCATGAACAGCACCATGTCGCGCATGCAGGGCCTGATCGCCAGCCAGCGCCGCTTCATCGCCGACGCTTCGCACCAGTTGCGAACCCCGCTGACGGTGCTGAAAACCCAGGCCCAGCTGGCCCTGCGCGAAAACGACGCCGCCGCCATGCGGGCCATCGTCGCCTCGATCGCCGTCACCACCGATTCCACCGTCCACCTGGCCAACCGGCTATTGACCCTGGCGCGCGTCGAGCATGGCGGCGAAGCGGCGGCGCTCAGCCCGGTGGCGCTGGCCGAGGTGGTGCGCCAGGTGGCGCTCGAACTGGCCCTGCCGGCCGTGCAGAAGCACATCGACCTGTCGCTGGATGTGAACGGTGCGCCGGTGGTCGACGGCCAGGCCCTGCTGCTGCACGAGATGCTCAGCAACCTGCTCGACAACGCCATCCGCTACACGCCGATCGGCGGCAGCGTCTCGCTTCGTGTGCGCGCCACGCCGTCCGGCGCGCTGCTGGAAATCGAGGACAGCGGCGCCGGCATCGCCAGCGCCGAACGGGATAAAGTGTTTCTACCGTTTTACCGCTCGGTTGCGACCATGGCCGACAACCAGGGCGGCACGGGACTGGGCCTGGCCATCGTGCGCGACATCGCCAACCTGCATGGGGCCGCCATCGCGCTCGACCACGGCGCCGGCGGCCAGGGGTTGAAAATAAGCATCGCTTTCCCCCTGCCCAGAGGGCCGGACGGCGACGGCATCGCCAAGGCTTGAGACGTCTCAAAGGGCGGCGCGCAAGCTGCGGCGCTGCGACGCAGCACGAGTAAAATCGCCCGGATGAAAACGCCATACACCAACCGCTGGATCGCCCTCGATGCGCTGGGGCCGGAAGACGAGGACGCCGATTTACGCGATTACGTGAGCGTCGATCTGGAGGATGGCGATGCGGACGACGACGCCGTGGCGGACAGCCGCAACCGCGCGCTGGCGGCGCCGTCGGAGCTGGTGCGGCATCATTCGGCGGAGGATGATTAGGCGGGTGTTAAGCACTTCAGCTCAACGATTCTAGCCGTATTCTCGTCACCGTCCCCACCACCGTCTCCAGCGCCTCGATCTTGGCAATCGCGGCATCGATATTGCGTTCGCGGGTCTGGTGCGTCAGCATGATGATGTCCAGTCGCGTCGCCCCTTCCGCCGGCTCCTTCTGCAGCACGGCGTCGATGGAAATGCGGGCGTCGGCCAGGATGCGGGTCAGGTCGGCCATCACCCCGAGGCGGTTTTTCACGTACACGCGCAGATAGTAGCTGGTGTGGATTTCCGACATCGGCCAGATGGCCACATCGGTCATCTGGTTTGGCTGGAAGGCCAGGTGCGGTACGCGGTATTCGGGGTCGGCGGTGGCCAGCCGGGTGATGTCGACCAGATCGGCGATGACGGAAGATGCGGTCGGCTCGGCGCCGGCGCCCTTGCCGTAGTAGAGCGTGGCGCCGACGGCGTCGGCCTGCACCAGCACCGCGTTCATCGCTCCTTCGACGTTGGCGATCAGGCGCTTGGCGGGAATCAGGGTCGGGTGCACGCGCAGTTCGATGCCTTCGATACCGTCGATCACGGTGCGGCGGGTGATACCCAGCAGTTTGATGCGATAGCCCAGCTGCTCGGCATACTTGATGTCGACCGCCTGCAGCTTGCTGATGCCTTCGATGTGGGCTTTGTCGAACTGCACCGGGATGCCGAATGCGATCGCCGACATGATGGTCAGCTTGTGGGCGGCATCGACGCCCTCGATGTCGAAGGTGGGATCGGCTTCGGCGTAGCCAAGGCCCTGGGCCTGGGTCAGCGCGGTGGAAAAGTCGAGGCCTTTATCGCGCATCTCCGACAAAATGAAATTGGTGGTGCCGTTGATGATGCCGGCCACCGATTCGATGCGGTTGGCCGTCAAACCTTCGCGCAGGGCCTTGATGATGGGGATGCCGCCGGCGACCGCCGCTTCGAAGGCGACCATCACGCCCTTGTCCTGGGCCGCGGCGAAAATCTCGTTGCCGTGCAGGGCCAACAAAGCCTTGTTGGCGGTGACCACGTGCTTGCCGTTGGCAATCGCGCGCATCACCAGGTCGCGCGGCAGCTCGTAGCCGCCTATCAGTTCGATGACGATGTCGATGTCGGGGTGGTCGACCACGGCGAAAGGATCGTCGACGACCTGGATACCGTCACCGACCAGCGAACGGGCGCGCGCCACGTTGCGGGCGGCCACCATGGTGATTTCGATGCCGCGGCCGGCGCGGCGGCGGATTTCTTCCTGGTTGCGCAGCAGGACGTTGAATGTGCCGGCGCCGACGGTGCCGATGCCGAGCAGGCCTACTTTGATGGGATTCATAAGCTTCAGTTGATTAATGGGTGATGCCGCGCCGGCCGGCGCTTGTTTTTAGCGGGCGTGGCGCCGCCGATAACCGTCGAGGTAGCGGGCGATGCGTCCGCAGGCGTCGACCAGGTCGTCGGCATTGGGCAGAAAGACCAGGCGGAAGTGATCGGGCGAGCCCCAGTTGAAACCGGTGCCCTGCACGATCAGCACTTTTTCTTCAGCCAGCAGGTCGCAGGCGAACTGCTGGTCATCGGCGATCGGGTACATCGCCGGGTCGAGGCGGGGGAACATGTACAGCGCCGCTTTTGGCTTGACGCAGGTGACCCCGGGTATATCGGTAAGTAATTTGTGGGCCAGGTCGCGCTGTTTCAGCAGGCGTCCGCCGGGGCCGACCAGGTCGGCGATGCTTTGGTAGCCGCCCAGCGCGGTCTGGATGGCGAACTGGCCGGGCGCGTTGGCGCACAGGCGCATCGAGGCCAGCATGTTGAGGCCCTCGATATAGTCCTTGGCGTGGCGTTTTTCGCCCGACACCACCATCCAGCCGGCGCGGTAGCCGCAGGAGCGGTAGTTTTTGGATAAACCGTTGAGGGTGACGAACAGCACGTCGTCGGCCAGAGAAGCAATCGAATCGTGGGTCTCGCCGTCATACAGGGTCTTGTCGTAGATCTCGTCGGCGTAGATGATCAGCTGGTGCTGGCGCGCCAGTTCGACGATCTCCAGCAGCACTTCGCGCGGGTACAGCGCGCCGGTCGGATTGTTCGGGTTGATGACAACGATGGCCTTGGTGTTGGCCGTGATCTTGCGGCGCATGTCGTCGATATCGGGATACCAGTTGGCCTGCTCGTCGCAGACATAGTGCACCGGCCGCCCGCCCGACAGGCTGACCGCCGCCGTCCACAGTGGGTAATCGGGGGCCGGCACCAGCACTTCGTCGCCGTTGTTGAGCAGGCCGTTCATGGCCATCACGATCAGTTCGGAAGCGCCGTTGCCCAGATAGATGTCGTCGATCTTGACGCCGGCGATCTTCTTCTCCTGCGTGTAGTGCATCACCGCCTTGCGCGGCGCGAACATGCCCTTCGAATCCGTGTAGCCCGCCGCGCTGTGCATATTGCGGATCATGTCGTGGACGATTTCGTCCGGCGGATCGAAGCCGAATACGGCCAGATTGCCGATATTGAGCTTGATGATCTTGTGGCCGTCTTCCTCCATCTGCTTGGCTTTTTCCATGGCCGGGCCGCGGATTTCGTAACAGACATCGTCGAGCTTGTTGGATTTGAGGATAGGTCGCACTGGGTAGGTCCTGGAAGGTGTCCAAATGTTGCACTGCGAAAAAGCCCATTCTGCCCAATCGACGCGAATTAATCAACCGTCAAGCCCGGGCAGCGGCAGTTTGCAATTCCCGAAATCGGCGATTTACGCCGTTTTACGGGTGAAATCGCTGAAATTCGCGCTTTGATAGCGTTTGTGGCATGCTAACGCCCGCACGCGGCGCGGGCCGCCACACTGAACACTGATCATGAAGCTCCATTCCAGCTCCACCCAACAATACCAGACTGTCACCGGCTACTTCGAAGGCGGCGTCGAAATCAACGCCCAGCCCTTCGACTACAGCCTGACGGTGATGCCCGAGCAGGCGCCGCAAGCGTGGCCGGTGGCCAGCTTCGACGATCTGACGGCGGCCCACTTCGAGGCCATCGCCGCCTTGACGCCCGACGTGGTCATCCTCGGCACCGGCGCACGCCAGCGGTTTATTCATCGGCGCCTGATCGCCAGCCTGTCGAACCTGCGCATCGGCGTCGAGTGCATGGACAACCAGGCCGCCTGCCGCACCTACAACATCCTGATGGGAGAAGGCCGCAAGGTCACCCTGGCCCTGATTTTGGGCGCGCCCGCAGGTAGCCCTGCCTGATGAGCGACCTGCACCGCAACCGCACCGCCGTCTGGGCCCTGTTCGCCGCCTTCGTCCTCGTCTCTCTGTATATGCTGGGCGTGCGCACTCTGGTGCCGCCCGATGAAGGCCGCTACGCCGAAATGGCGCGCGAGATGTTCGCCACCGGCGACTGGGTCACCACCCGCCTGAACGGCATCAAGTACTTTGAAAAGCCCCCTTTGCAGACCTGGATGAACGCCCTGTCGTTCACCCTGTTCGGCCTGGGCGACTGGCAGGCCAGGCTGTGGACCGGCCTGTGCGGCATCGGCGGCGTCTTTTTGACCGCCTACACCGGCACCAGGGTATTCGGCGAACGGATCGGCTTCTACGCTGGCCTGGTGCTCGGCTCCTGCTTCTACTGGGTCGCCTGCAGCCAGATCGATTCGCTCGACATGGGTTTGTCGGGCATGATGACCATCGTGCTGTGCGCCCTGCTGCTCGGACAGCGCGAAGGTGGGACTTCTGTCGAGAATCGCAACTGGATGCTGGTCTGCTGGGCCGCCATGGCCCTGGCGGTGCTGTCGAAAGGATTGATCGGCCTGATGCTGCCGGGCGGGATCCTGGTCGCCTACACCCTGTTGACCATGCAGTGGCGCCTGTGGGGCCGCCTGCACCTGGTCAAGGGACTGATTTTATTCCTGCTGGTGGCCGCGCCCTGGTTCATCCTGGTCGGCATGCGCAACCCGGAACAGCCGGCCTTTTTCTTCATCCACGAACACTGGGACCGCTTCTTCAAGACCGAACATCACCGCGAGCAGGTGTGGTACGTGTTCTTCGTGCTGACCGCGGTGGGCATGGTGCCGTGGCTGGGCCTGCTGGTGCAAAGCCTCGTCACGGGAGCAAAACGCGATCCAAAAGACGATCCCAAGGCGTTCCGCCCACGCCTGATGCTGCTGGTGTGGGCCGCCTTCATCATCCTGTTCTTTACGAAATCGAACTCCAAGCTGCCCGGCTACATCCTGCCGGTCTTCCCGGCGCTGGCGTTGCTGACCGCGGTCTATCTGGACAGCGGCGCACGAATGGCCCGCGTGGTCACGGCCGGTCTGACTTCGCTGGTCGGCATCGCCCTGCTGGCCACCGTTCCCTTCATGCCGCGCATGGCCGGCCGCGCCGCAGAAGTGGCGCTTTACCAGGGCTACCAGCCGTGGGTGCTGGTGGCCGGTTTCGTCGCCCTCGCCGGCGGCGCCCTGGCGCTGCTGTACGCGCGACAAATGAAGCGCGACCTGTTCGTCGTCGTGCTGGCAGTGAGCGGCTTTGCCACCACCCAGATCATGATGGCCGGTTTCGAGCCGATCGGCCGCGCGCGCGCCGGCGCCGACATGCTGCCGGCGATCCAGGCCGAACTCAAACCCGACACCCGCGTGTTCGCGGTCGGCATGTACGAGCAATCGCTGACCTTCTATTTGCGCCGCACGGTCACCCTGGTCGATTACACCGACGAATTTTCCTTCGGCCTGCAGCAGCAGCCGGACCTGTCGATTCCGACCGTGCCCGCCTTTGTCGCTGTGTGGATGAGCGACGCCGCCGCCGGCAAGCGCGATGTCGCTTATCTCGGCGAGGACACTTATAACGCGATGCAGGCGCAGGGCGTGCCGATGCGCGTGATCGCCAGGGACGCCCGCCGCATCGTCATCGCCAACGATCCACGCAACTAAGAAAACCAATATGAACCTGACCACCTTCGCCTTCATCATCACCGGCGTCCTGCTGAACGCCGCCGCCCAGCTGCTGCTGAAAGCCGGCACCAACGCGCTGGGCGGCGCCATTCACCTGACGGCGCAGAACTGGTTCAGCACCGGCATCAAGGTGATCACCCAGCTGCCGATCCTGGCCGGGCTGGCCTGCTACGGCATTTCGGTGGTGGTGTGGATCATCGGCCTGTCGCGCGCGGATGTGTCGCTGGCCTACCCGATGCTCTCGCTGGGCTATATCGCCGCTGCCGTCGGCGCCTACCTGTTCCTCGGCGAAGCGATCACGGTACAGCGCATGGTGGCGATGGGTGTCATCATTGTCGGCGTCGCTTTGCTGGCGCGCACCTAGTATTAAAACAGCCGGCAGGGCTGCTAGAATGCCCTCTTAAAGATGTCGCTTTTGCATGCCAGGCTTGCCGGCGCCCACCCTGACACGAGAATTCCATGACCGCACCAACCTCACCTGCCGCCAGCGCGCTGCCCTTTTTACCGTTTTCCAAGCCGACCATCGACGAAGACACCATCGCCATGGTGGGCGAAGTGCTGCGTTCGGGCTGGCTGACCAATGGCGGCCCCAAGGTGTCCTTGTTCGAAGCGCAGCTGTCCGAGTACTTCGGCGGCCGCGCGGTGCGCTGCTTCAACAGCGGCACCTGCACCATGGAGATCGCCCTGCGCATCGCCGGCATCGGTCCCGGCGACGAAGTGATCACCACGCCGATTTCCTGGGTCGCCACCGCCAACGTCATCCTCGAAGTGGGCGCCACGCCGGTGTTTGCCGACATCGACCGGGTGACGAGAAATATCGACCTCGATAAACTGGAAGCGGCCATCACCCCGCGCACCCGCGCCATCATCCCCGTCTACCTGGCCGGCCTGCCGGTCGACATGGACCGCCTGTACGCCATCGCCGCCAAGCACAAGCTGCGGGTGGTGGAGGATGCCGCCCAGGCGTTCGGCTCGACATGGAAGGGCAAACGCATCGGCGCGTTCGGCGACTTCGTCTCCTTCAGTTTTCAGGTCAACAAAAACCTGACCACGGGCGAAGGCGGCTGCCTGGTGCTGAACAACGAGGAAGAAGCCGTGCTGGCCGAGAAATTCCGCCTGCAAGGCGTCACCCGCAGCGGCGTCGACGGCATCGATGTCGATGTCCTGGGCGGCAAATACAATATGACGGACATCGCCGCCGCCATCGGCCTGGGCCAGATGAAGTCGATCGATAAAGTGAACGCCCACCGCGAAGCGCTGGCCCGCCACTATTTCGACTGCTTCGGTGCCGACTTCGAAGCGCAGACGGGCGCGCAGTTGCCGCAGCAAGCGTTCGGCACCTCCAACTGGCACCTTTTTCAGATCATCCTGCCGGATAACGGCCCCACCACGCGCGCCGATTTCATGCGCGCGCTGAAGGATCAGCACAATGTCGGCACCGGCTTTCACTACGCCGCCATCCACCTGTTCACCATGTACAAAAAGATGGGCTTTCACGAGGGGATGTTCCCCGAGTCGGAGCGCATCGGCCGCCTGACGGTGACCTTGCCGCTGTTTTATGCGATGACGATGCAGGACGTCGAGCGTGCCGTCGCCGCCGTGAAAGCGGTGCTTTCCAAATGATGCTCGATCCTCTCAAACCCGAACTGTCCGTCGTCATCCCGATCTACAACGAGGAAGCGGGCCTGGCCGCGCTGTTCGCCCGCCTGTATCCCGCGCTCGACCAGATCGGCATCCCCTACGAGATCATTTTCATCAACGACGGCAGCCGCGACAACTCGGTGGCGATTCTCGCCGAGCAGTTCCGCGCCCGTCCCGATGTGACGCGCGTGGTCCTCTTCAATGGTAACTACGGCCAGCACATGGCGATCCTGGCCGGCTTCGAAGCGACCCGCGGCGAGATCGTCGTCACCCTCGACGCCGACCTGCAGAACCCGCCCGAGGAAATCCACAAGCTGGTCGAGAAAATGCGCGAAGGTTACGACTACGTCGGCTCGATCCGCCGCGTGCGCCAGGATTCGGCCTGGCGCACCATCGCCTCCAAGGCCATGAACCGCCTGCGCCACAAGATCACCAACATCAACATCACCGACCAGGGCAATATGCTGCGTGCCTACGGCCGCAACGTCATCGACCTGGTCAACCAGTGCGGCGAGGTGAACACCTTCGTGCCTGCCCTGGCCTACAAATTTTCGCGCAAGCCCACCGAGATCTACGTCGAACACGAAGAGCGCTCGGCCGGCGAATCGAAGTATTCGCTCTACAGTTTGATCCGTTTGAACTTCGACCTGGTCACCGGCTTCTCGCTGGTGCCGCTGCAGATTTTCTCGATGCTGGGGATGATGCTGTCGCTCGCTTCCGCGCTGCTGGTGATCATGCTGCTGATTCGCCGCTTCATCCTGGGCGCCGAAGCGGAAGGCGTATTCACCCTGTTCGCCATCGCCTTCTTCTTCATGGGCGTGATCTTGTTCGGTATCGGCCTGGTGGGCGAATATGTCGGCCGCATCTTCCAGCAGGTGCGCGCGCGGCCCCGCTACGTCGTGCAGACGATCTTGCAGCACACGCCGGGCCTGGACGCCTCGATCGACCGCGCGGTGGAAAAGCGCCAGGTGAGCCGCACATGAGCGGTCCGCAAAAGCGCGCCGTCGTTTTCGCCTACCACAGCGTCGGCGTGCGCTGTTTGAAGGTGCTGCTGGCGGGCGGCGTCGATGTCGCCCTGGTAGTCACCCACGAAGACAGCGCCAACGAGAATATCTGGTTCGATTCGGTGGTGGACCTGTGCCGCGCCGAGGGCATCGAATACATCACGCCAGGCAGCGCGGCCGGCGACGACTTGCATGCCCGCGTGGCCGCCGCCAAACCGGACCTGATGTTCAGCTTTTATTATCGCCACATGCTGCCCGCTTCGCTGCTGGCATTGGCGCCTGCCTTCAATATGCACGGCTCGCTGCTGCCCGAGTACCGTGGCCGCGCGCCGGTCAATTGGGCGGTCCTGCACGGCGCCGGCGAAACCGGCGCCACCCTGCACGAGATGACCGTCAAGCCGGACGCCGGCGCCATCGTCGCCCAGACCGCCGTGCCGGTCCTGCCCGACGACACCGCCTTCGAAGTGTTCGGCAAGGTGACGGTCGCCGCCGAGCAGTGCCTGTGGGGCGTGCTGCCCGCCTTGCTGGCTGGCTGCGCACCGCGCCGCCACAACGATCTGACCCAAGGCGGCTACTTCGGCGGCAGGAAGCCGGAGGACGGCCGCATCGACTGGTCGCAGGCTGCACAGCAGGTCTACAATCTGCACCGCGCCGTGGCGCCGCCCTACCCCGGCGCTTTCACCGACGTGAATGGCCGGCGCTACGTGATCGAGCGGGCGCGCCTGGCCAAGGGAGAATCGGCGCACGCCGCCAGCCGTTTGCCAGCCGGGCTGGCTGTGGTGGATAATCGGATACTGGGCGTCTGCGGCGACGGCGCCGCGCTGCACATTCACAGCCTGCTGCACGATGGCGCCGCCATCACGCCGGCGCAGCTCAGCGAGTACCTGCGCGCCTGATCCACCCATTTTATCGAGTCCATCCCATGAAAAAAGTCCTCATCCTCGGCGTCAACGGTTTTATTGGCCACCACCTGTCCAAGCGCATCCTCGAGACCACCGACTGGCATGTGTACGGGATGGACATGCAGTCCGAGCGCATCACGGATTTGCTGGACAAGGAAGCCTATAAGAGCCGCCTGCATTTCTTCGAAGGCGACATCAACATCAACAAGGAGTGGGTGGAATACCACGTCAAGAAGTGCGACGTGATCCTGCCGCTGGTGGCGATCGCCACGCCATCCACCTATGTCAGCGCTCCATTAAAGGTGTTCGAACTCGATTTCGAGGCCAATCTGCCGATCGTGCGTTCGGCCGCCAAGTACGGCAAGCACCTGGTGTTCCCGTCCACCTCCGAGGTGTACGGCATGAGCGAAGATGCCGAATTCGACCCGGAGAATTCGCCGCTGGTATATGGCCCCATCAACAAGCCGCGCTGGATCTACGCTTGCAGCAAACAATTGATGGACCGTGTTATCTGGGGCTACGGCATGGAGGGTTTGAACTTTACCCTGTTCCGCCCCTTTAACTGGATCGGCGCCGGACTCGATTCGATCCACACGCCGAAAGAGGGCTCGTCGCGCGTGCTGACCCAGTTCCTCGGCCACATCGTCCGCGGCGAGAACATCCAGCTGGTCGACGGCGGCGCGCAGAAGCGCTCGTTCACCTACTCGGACGACGGCATCGATGCGCTGGTCCGCATCATCGCCAATGTGGGCGGCGTCGCCAGCGGCAAGATCTACAATATCGGCAACCCGTCGAACAATTATTCGATCCGCGAACTGGCCCACATGATGCTGGAACTGGCCGCCGAATATCCGGAGTATGCCGACACGGCGAAACAGGTGCAGATCGTCGAAACCACCTCCGGCGCCTACTACGGCACCGGCTACCAGGACGTGCAGAACCGCGTGCCGAAGATCGACAACACCATGGCGGAACTGGGCTGGCAGCCGCAGACCACCATGGCCGACGCCCTGCGCCATATTTTCGACGCCTACCGGGACCAGGTCGGCGCCGCCAAAGCGCTGATGGACTGAGGAGTGACCGTCATTTCCAACGCTCCCCTGCTGACGCTGAAGATCGACGTCGACACCTATCGCGGCACCCGCGAAGGCGTGCCGAACCTGGTGCGCATGCTGTCCAAACACGGCGCGCACGCCACCTTTTTGTTTTCGCTGGGCCCCGACCACACGGGATGGGCCATGCGGCGCGCTTTCAAGCCTGGCTTTTTCAGCAAGGTCTCGCGCACTTCCGTCGTCGAGCATTACGGCTTCAAGACCCTGATGTACGGCGTGCTGCTGCCCGGCCCGGACATCGGCCGCCGCTGCGCCGATGAACTGCGCGCGGTGGAAGCGGCCGGCTTCGAATGCGGCATCCACACCTGGGACCACGTGCGCTGGCAGGACAAGGTGCGCAGCGCCAGTCCCAGCTGGACCACCCGCATGATGCGCTGCGCCGAGCAGCGTTTTACGCAGGTGTTCGGCCATGCCGCCGCCACCCACGGCGCCGCCGGCTGGCAGATGAACGCGCACGCCTTTGCCGAGCACACCGCCGCCGGCTACGCCTACGCTTCCGACGGCCGCTCGCTGCTGCTGGAAAACGGCGCGCTGCGCGATCCGGCGGAGACGCCCTACCGCGTCGCCGGCAGTCCCTGCATCCAGCTGCCGACCACCTTGCCGACCCTGGACGAACTGCTGGGGCGCACGATAGACGGCGTCATGATCACCACCGGGAACATCGCCGCGCACCTGCTGAAACTGACGGCGGGCGCCGGGCGCGATCACGTATATACCTTGCATGCCGAGCTTGAAGGACAAAAACTCGCCCCCATATTCGAACAGCTGCTCACCGGGTGGAAGGCGCAAGGCTACCAGTTGGCCTCGATGGCCGACTACCACGCGAAAGTGAAGGATCTGCCCCTGCCGAGCTATCCCGTCAGCTGGGGCGAAGTCCCGGGCCGTTCGGGTGAACTGATCGTGCCTCATTGAGTCCCCATTAAACGCAGCGCCCAGGAGAATACCGTGGCTGACAGCCCATCGCCCCAACACTTCGCCGATTTTTCCGCCCCCCAGACGGGCGGCGAACCGTTCAAATTGCTGGGCCGTCCGTCCCGCTACACCGTGCTGTATTTCTACCCCAAGGACAACACGCCCGGCTGCACCACCGAAAGCATCGCTTTCCGCGAACTGTTTCCCCAGTTTCAGGCGGCAAACACCGAGATCGTCGGCATCAGCCGCGACTCCATGCGCTCGCACGACGGCTTCAAAGCCAAGCTGGAATTGCCCTTCCAGCTGATTTCCGATCCCGACGAGACCGTCTGCCTGCAATTTAACGTCATGAAAAATAAGATGATGTATGGCAAACAGGTGCGCGGCATCGAGCGCAGTACGTTTATCGTTGACGCTGACGGTAAATTGGTGAAAGAATGGCGTGGCGTGAAGGTTGCAAGTCACGCCGATGAGGTGCTGGAATTCGTCAAGAGCCAGCCCTGAAGTTGAATGGATATCATCTTGATCAAATGCCGTTCCACGTCGATTGCGCTTGCCCATTTTGAGTCTTCGCCTTTATTTACCCGCATCAGCCCACCGTGGCGCCAGCCAGGCCGTTATTGCTCCGGCTACCATTTTGACTGCGCCGCTCCTCTCCCCTTCGCCGGCATCATCCAAGCAGCTACCCGCTGCCTGCGGTGGTATTTCCGGCCATTTTTAGACTGAGACCCTGATGCCATTGCCAAAACTGCCCACCCAGCCCGCCGCCCTGCTGCTGGCCAAAGATTATCCCAAGGCCGAGCCCCGCAAAGGGGGACCGCGCGCGGTGACGGCCACGCCCGCCGCCGTGGCCGCGCTCGACCCGGTCGACGACCTCATCAGCGGCAAAGCCGTCGCCAAGCCGAAAGCCAGCCGCCGCAAGGCCGACGTCGTTTCGATGCCGGTACCGGCGCCAGCACCGGCGCCTGCAGCATCGCCTGCGCCGGCCACCGCGCGCGGCAATGACGCCGTCGACAACGAACGCGGCGTCTCGCATCCGGCCAAGCACAAGCCGGTCGAAGCCATCATCAAATCGTCCACCAGCCGCCAGGCCGACAAGCGCGGCCTGGGCAAGATGTTCGTGCTCGACACCAACGTGCTGATGCATGACCCGACCTCGCTGTTCCGTTTCGAGGAGCACGACGTCTATCTGCCGATGATGACCCTGGAAGAACTCGACGATCACAAGAAGGGCATGTCGGAAGTGGCGAGGAATGCGCGCCAGGTTTCGCGCACCCTCGACGCCCTGATCGCCAACATCGACGACGACGCCATCGAAAAGGGTATCCCGCTGGCGAAACTGGGCAACAAGGATGCCAAGGGCCGCCTGTTCTTCCAGACCCGCCTGCAAAACGGCCCGACCCTGCCGGAAGGCCTGCCGGTCGGCAAGGCCGACAACCAGATCCTGGGCGTCGTGCGCAACCTGGAAGCGGAACTGCCGGGCCGCGCCATCGTGCTGGTGTCGAAAGACATCAATATGCGCATCAAGGCGCGCGCGTTGGGCTTGCCTGCGGAAGATTATTTCAACGATCACGTGCTGGAAGACACGGACTTGCTGTACTCGGGCATCGTGCAATTGCCGGACGACTTCTGGAACAAGAACGGCAAGGACATGGAGTCCTGGCAGGAAAGCAAGAACGGCAATTCCTCGACCTTTTATAGGGTCACCGGCCCCACCATTCCGACCTTGCTGGTCAACCAGTTCGTCTACATGGAACCGAAGAACGGCGAATCGCCCTTCTATGGCCAGGTGAAACAGCTGAACGGCAAGACCGCCGTGATCCGCACCCTGCGCGATTTTAGCCACAACAAGAACAACGTGTGGGGCGTCACCGCGCGCAACCGCGAGCAGAATTTCGCCCTGAACCTGCTGATGGATCCGGAATGCGATTTCATCACCCTGCTGGGCCAGGCCGGTACCGGTAAAACCCTGCTGGCCCTGGCCGCCGGCCTGGCGCAGGTGCTGGAAACCAAGCTGTACAACGAGATCATCGTGACCCGCGTGACGGTGCCGGTGGGCGAAGACATCGGCTTCCTGCCAGGCACGGAAGAGGAGAAAATGTCGCCATGGATGGGCGCTTTCGACGACAATCTGGAAGTGCTGAACAAATCCGATTCGGACGGCGGCGAATGGGGCCGCGCGGCAACGCAAGACCTGATCCGCTCGCGCATCAAGATCAAGTCGCTCAACTTCATGCGCGGCCGTACTTTCGTGAACAAGTTCCTGATCATCGACGAGGCGCAGAATCTGACGCCGAAACAGATCAAGACCCTGGTCACGCGCGCCGGTCCCGGCACCAAGATCCTGTGTTTGGGGAATATCGCCCAGATCGATACGCCGTACCTGACCGAGGGCTCGAGCGGCCTGACTTATGTGGTGGACCGTTTCAAGGGCTGGTCGCACAGCGGGCACGTCACCCTGGCCCGCGGCGAGCGCTCGCGTTTGGCCGATCATGCTTCGGAGGTGCTTTGATGATCAAACAAAAGTGAGAACCTACTTTTGTTTGGGTTGAAGTGAGAAAGAGCCCCGGCAAAGCCGGGGCTCTTTCAGTTTACGCAAACCCGATTCGGATCTATTGTCGCCTCGGGGAGTTACTGTAAGGCGGGCTCGGGGCGTAAATTACTTCATCGGATAAGTGGAGGGTGGCACGCTGTAGCGGGTGTCGGCGCGGTCTTTCCATTCGGCGGCTTTGGCGGCGTCCGCAGGCAGGCCCAGTTGGCCGGTGGCGTAGGCGCTGGCGAGGCGGCGCATGGCGGCTTCGTCGCCGGCTTTGGCGGCTTTTTCGTAGTAGCTGAAGGCTTGCACGGGGTCTTTCAACATGCCGCGGCCGTTTTCCAGCAGGACGCCCATCTGGCGCATGCCGGGGGGATTGTTGCGCGAGGCGGACAGACGGTAGTATTTGACTGCCATGTCCATGTCGGCCGTCACACCCCAGCCGTGTTCGTACAGTTCGCCCAAGGCCTCCTCGGCAAAGGCATTGCCTTGCGAGGCGGACAGCAAATAAAGGCGCAATGCTTCGGTGTAATCGCGGGTGACGCCGATCCCGGTCTGATAGGCATAGCCGAGGTTGTTCTGGCCGGTCGCATCGCCCTTCGCCGCTGCCAGGCGGTACAGGGCGACCGCGCCGGCGCTGTCGCGCGGCATGCCGAGACCCAGTCCCATTCTGAAACCCAAGCGCACTTGGGCAGGCGGAAAGCCTTGGTCGGCGGCCTGGCGGATCCACACGTTGGCGGCGACGTCGTCACGTGGCACGCCGCGGCCTGAGGCCGTCAGATCGCCGAGGTTGAGCTGGCTCCAGGCGTCGCCATGGGCCGCGCCCTTGCGGTACCAGGCTGCCGCCTGGGCGTAGTCCTGCGGGACACCCTCTCCCTTGAAATACGCCACGCCCAAGGTGTTCTCGGCCTGGGGATAGCCCTGCTCGGCAGCTTTGCGCAGCCACAGCATGGCTTCCGCCGTGTCCTTCTCGATTCCGTTGCCCCGCTGCAGCATGCCGCCGAAACGGTATTGGGCGCCGGCATCGCCTTGTAATGCGGCCATCTGCGTCCAGTAGGCGCGCTCGGTGGCATTGGCGCTGAGTTCGGCCATGCGGATTTGCGCGTCGATCCCGCCGGCCTGCGCGGCCGACAACAAGGCGGCGGTCGGTGCGCTGGTCGTCTTGTTGCCTTCCAGGGTCCAGACATACTGCATGCGCTGCCATTCCATGCGCGGCGCCGTGCCGGTGTTCAACTTGGGTACGAAGACGCAACGCAGGATGCCAACGCGGGCAGCCTCGTCCAGCAAGGGAAAGCCGCTCGATTTGAGGACCTTGCTTTCCTTGACGCGGCCATCGCTACCGATCAGGTAAGACAGGGTCACCGGCCCGGTTTGTTCATTGCGCAATGCTTCGCGCGGCCATTCCGGCTTGCTGCAGCTTGCCAGGATATCCGTCTTCCAGGCCGAGTCGGCAGGCTTGACGTAATTCTCGGCAGCGAAGCTGGAGGCCGCGAGGCTGGCGAACAAACCGAACTGAAATACAGCGAGGACGCGCATGAGATTCCCGTAGCATTGATTAAACAATCATATTGCCGGCGAGTATGCAACCGGCTGACTAAAAAATCAATATTTACAGGAAAATGTAATGTCGCTCAGGCCGGCGCACTCGCCGCCGGCAAGCCGGTGCGGGCCGCGCGGCCGAGTTCGGCGATGGTATCGATCACCGCACGCGCCCGAAACGGTTTCAGGATGATGCGGCTGACCCCGTACATGCGCAGCGAGGCGAGCAGGGAGGCGTCGCAGCGCTCGACCATGACGGCGATCGGCACGGCGGCGTCGTTGACGCCCTTCGCCTCGCTGAGCAGTTCCAGCAAGCCCAGCGGACCGCCCTGCTCCTGCGGGGTTTCCAGGTCGACGGCGATGACGGCGCCGTCGAAGCGGCGCTGGCTCAGCAGGCTGCGCGCGGAATCGGCGCTGGCGGCTTCGTGCATGGTGGCAAGCTCCGCGCTCCTCGCGGTCAGGGCGATGGTCCGCCGCAGCAGGGTTTGCGGCTCGACCAGCAGCAGGTCGGGAAGCCTGGGTGCCGGCATCAGGCAGCCTCCGCCGGCGCGCGCTGGGCCACCACTTCTTCGAGCAGCAGGTCGCGCAGCGATTCGAGCATCAGGCGGTCGATGTCGTCGAGCTCGCGCGGCACCGTGTCGATCAGGCACAAGGTGCCGATCGCTTCGCCGCTGGGTAGGATCAAGGGCGCACCGGCATAGAAGCGCAGGTGTGGCGGCCCCGTCACCAGCGGATTGTCGGCGAAGCGCTCGTCCTCGAGCGCGTCAGGCACCATGAAGACGCCGTCTTGCAGGATCGCATGGCCGCACAGGGAGATGTCACGCGAGGTAGAGCACGCCTCCAGGCCAAATTTGGCCTTGAACCATTGACGGTCGCTGTCTACCAGGCTGAACAGGACGATCGGCATGGCGAACTCGCTGGCGGCGAAATCGACCAGCTTGTCGAAGCGCTGTTCCGGCGGCGTGTCGAGCAGCAGCAGTTCGCGCAGGGCGGCGATGCGGCTGGTTTCGTTGGCGGGAATGGGGGGAGAAAGCACGGGGGACGGGCCTTTGTCAGTTTCTCGAACGTCCTAATTTAACACCCGGGGTGAAATCATGCATTATTTTATGCAAGATGGTGGATTGGCTCATGTTTCAAAACGTTTCCGCACAGTGCCAGGGAGCCCGCACGACAGGATTTTGAGGTAGAGTCCCAAGTCGATTGCCCTGGCCCTTTTATTGATGAAGATGATTTCCTTGAGCTCAAACTACCGCCGCCCTTCCCTGATCGCCGCAGCCGTCGCCTTCGCCACTTGCGCCGCCTGCGCCAGCGCCCAGGCCGCCATCCCCGTCTACGTCTTCATGGTCAAGCACAGCTACCCGCACGACAGCAAGGCATTTACCCAGGGCCTGTACATCAAGGACGGCGCCCTGTTCGAAAGCACCGGCATGAAGGGCGAGTCGTCGATTCGCCGGGTACAGCTGGAAACCGGCCGCGTGCTGCAAAAGAAGGATATTGCCGCTGAATACTTCGGCGAAGGCATCGCGCCGGTCGGCAACGACATCATCGCCCTGACCTGGACCTCCAGGCAGGGTTTTGTGTTCGACGCCAAGACCTTTAGCTTGAAGCGGAAATTTTCCTACACGGGCGAAGGCTGGGGCCTGACCAGCAACGGCAAGGATGTCTACATGAGCGACGGCACCAACGCCATCCGCGTGCTCGACGGCGCGACCCTGGCGGAAAAGCGCCGCATCCAGGTCACGGCCGACGGCAAGCCGATCACCATGCTTAACGAGCTGGAATGGGTGGAAGGCCAGATTTACGCCAACGTCTGGGGCTCCGACGTCATCGCCCGCATCGACCCGGCCAACGGCAATGTGGTCGGCTGGATCGACCTGACGGGCCTGGCCGACAAATCCTGGCCGAACATGGGCACCGACGACGTGTTGAATGGCATCGCCTACGATGCCGCTCTTAAAAAACTGTACGTCACCGGCAAGCACTGGCCGAAATTGTTTGAAATCGAACTGGTCGAACGGCTGCGTTAAAAGCAAAAAAAGGCAAAAAACGATACGCTTTTTGCCTTTTCTAATTTAAAACCGTATCACATTACATGATGTGATGACCGACCCACCAGGCAATCGCCGCCATGAAGGCCGATGCCGGAATGGTGAAGATCCAGGCCCAGACGATGTTGCCGGCCACGCCCCAGCGCACCGCCGACATTTTCTGTGCCGAGCCGACACCGACGATTGCGCCGGTGATGGTGTGGGTGGTCGACACCGGCACGCCCAGCGCGCTGGCGATGAACAGGGTGATGGCCCCGCCCGTCTCGGCGCAAAATCCGCCCACCGGTTTCAGCTTGGTGATCTTCTGGCCCATGGTCTTCACAATTCTCCAGCCGCCGAACAGGGTGCCGAAGCTGATCGCCGTGTAGCAGCCCACCACCACCAGCAGCGGCGGCGAATGGTCGGTTGGCAGCGAATAGCCGGCGTAAATCAGCAGCATCCAGATGATGCCGATGGTTTTCTGCGCGTCGTTGCCGCCATGTCCCAGGCTGTAGGAAGCGGCCGATACCAGTTGCAGGCGGCGGAACCAGGTATCGACTTTTCTCGGCGTCGAGCGGACGAAAATCCACGACACCAGCAGCATCATGATGGAGCCGAAAATAAAACCCAGCAGCGGCGAAATGACGATGAAGGCCACCGTCTTGAGCAAGCCGCCGGCAATCAGGGAGCTGGTGCCGGACTTGGCGACCGCCGCACCGACCAGGCCGCCAACCAGGGCATGCGAGGACGACGACGGGATGCCGTAATACCAGGTGATGATGTTCCAGATGATGGCGCCCACCAGGGCACCGAAGATCACGTACTGATCGACGATGTCGGGGTGGATGATGCCCTTGCCGACCGTGGCGGCGACGCCCAGGCCGAACACGAAGATGGCAATGAAATTGAACACGGCAGCCATGGCGACCGCCGTCTGCGGTTTCAAAACGCCCGTGGAGACCACGGTGGCAATGGCATTGGCGGCATCATGGAAGCCGTTCATGAAATCGAAAATCAGCGCCAGGGCGATGAGCACCCCGAGCACGTAAATGCTCATGTGAATAGTTTGCATAAATTGATCGCTGGCGGCCGCTTAAGCGTTCTCGACGATGATGCCTTCGATGATGTTGGCAACATCTTCGCAGCGGTCGGTGACGGTCTCGAGAATTTCGTAGATGGCTTTCAGCTTGATCAGATTGCGCACGTCCGGTTCATCGCGGAACAACTTCGACATGGCGGCGCGCATGACGTGGTCGGCGTCCGATTCCAGGCGGTCGATTTCTTCGCAAATGGCGACGATTTTTTGCGAATTGTCCATATTGTGCAGCAGACCTACGGCCGACTGCACTTTTTCACAGCAGGCCAGGCACAGCTCGGCGAGTCGCTTCGCTTCCGGCGTCACCGCCTTCAAATCGTACAGCGAGACGGTCTGGGCGGCGTCTTCCATCAGGTCGAGGATGTCGTCCATGCGGGTGATCAGCTGGTGGATGTCGTCGCGGTCGATCGGCGTAATAAACGTCTTGTGCAGCATGTCGACGGTGGCATAGGTGATCTTGTCGGCTTGCTTCTCGATGCTCTCGATGGCGTGCGTGCGGTTTTCCAGATCGTCGAAATTGGTCATCAGGCCGACCATTTCATGCGCACCCTTCACGCACAAGGCGGCGTGCTGGTTGAACAAGTCAAAGAATTTGCCCTCGGTGGGCATCAAGCGTCCAAACATGGTTTTTCTCCGTTATTTACTGCCACTGCGTGTACTTCTATTGGTGAAATGACATCAAGCGGCGCGCAGCGGCGCCGATTGCTGCGGCGACATCAATCGCCTTGGTACAGCGCCAGACCGCCGCTGTAATTGCCGAACTTGGTATATTGGCCGATCCAGGTCAGACGCACGGCACCGATCGGGCCGTTACGCTGCTTGCCGATAATGATTTCCGCGGTGCCCTTGTCGGGCGAATCGGGGTTATACACCTCGTCGCGGTACAGGAAAATGATGACGTCGGCATCCTGCTCGATAGCGCCGGATTCGCGCAAGTCCGACATGATGGGACGTTTGTTCGGGCGCTGTTCCAGCGAGCGGTTCAGCTGGGACAGGGCGATCACCGGGCAATGCAGCTCTTTCGCCAATCCCTTGAGACCGCGCGAGATCTCGGAAATTTCCGAGGCGCGATTGTCGCCCGGCTGGTTACCCGTCATCAGCTGCAGGTAGTCGACGATGATCAGGCCCAGCTTGCCGCACTGGCGCGACAAGCGGCGCGATCGGGCGCGCAACTCGATGGAGTTCAGCGCCGGGGTTTCGTCGATGTACAACTGGGCATCGTTCATTTTCTGAATCGCATGCGTCAGTCGCGGCCAGTCTTCGTCCAGCAGGCGGCCGGTACGCAGGCGGTGCTGGTCGAGCTGGCCGACCGAACCGAGCATACGCATGGCCAGCTGGGCGCCGCCCATCTCCATCGAAAACACGGCCACCGGAAGACCGGCGTCGATCGCCACGTTCTCGCCGATGTTGATGGAGAACGCCGTCTTGCCCATCGACGGACGGCCGGCGACGATCACCAGGTCGCCCGGCTGCAGACCGGAAGTCATGCGGTCGAGGTCGATGAAGCCAGTCGGCACGCCGGTGATTTCCGACTGGTTGTCGCGCGAATACAGCTCATCGATGCGCTCGACCACCTGGGTCAGCAGGGGCTGCACCGCGACCCAGCCCTGGGCGCCGCGCGAGCCCGCTTCGGCGATGGCGAAAATCTTCGATTCCGCCTCGTCCAGCATCTGCTTGACTTCCTTGCCCTGCGGATTGAAGGCGTTGCCGGAGATTTCGTCGGCCACCGTGATGAGCTTACGGAGCACGCCGCGGTCTCGCACGATTTCGGCGTAGCGGCGGATGTTGGCGGCGGACGGCGTGTTCTGCGCCATGGCGTTCAGGTATTGCAAGCCGCCCACTTCGTCGGCCTTGCCCAGGTTGGTCAGCGCTTCGAACACGGTGATGACGTCGGCCGGCTTGGCGGCATTGATCAGCTTGACCAGTTGTTCGAAGATGATGCGGTGATCGTAGCGGTAAAAATCTTCCGCGTGCATGAAGTCGGCGATACGGTCCCAGGCGGCGTTGTCGCGCAGCAGGCCGCCGATGACGGATTGTTCCGCCTCAATCGAATGGGGCGGCACGCGCAAGGCGTCGAGCTGGGGATCGGAGGGGGCGTTCATGGCGCGAATTATACCCGTAACGCGTGGTCGGGCTGCAAGAATTGGTGAGAAATATCGGCGGGTACCGACGTAAAAAAGCCGGAATAATCCGGCTTTTCATCCGGATTAACCGGCATCTTGTCGTCATCTCGCGGGCGTCAACCCGCAAAAATCAACTCGACTATTTAGGCAGCTTCGCCGGTCACAGTGACGGTGATGTCGACCACGACGTCGGTGTGCAGAGCAACGGCAACTGGATGGTCGCCGGTGGTCTTCAACGGGCCGTTAGGCATGCGCACTTGTGCTTTTTCGACAGCGAAACCTTGCTTCGTCAACGCTTCAGCGATGTCGAAGTTGGTGACGGAACCGAACAGACGGCCATCGACGCCGGCTTTCTGGGCGATGGTGATGGTCATGCCGGACAACTTGTCGCCTTGGGCTTGCGATGCGGCCAGCTTGGCGGCAGCAGCTTTTTCCAGCTCGGCGCGCTTGACTTCGAATTCAGCGACAGCCGACGCGGTGGCACGACGGGCCATGCGTTGCGGGATCAGGAAGTTACGTGCGTAACCGTCTTTGACTTTGACGACGTCGCCCAGGTTGCCGACGTTAACAACTTTTTCTAACAGAATGATTTGCATTTAATTCTCCAGGTTCTCTGCAGCGCTTAAGCGTGGTGCAGGTCGGTGTAAGGCAGCAGCGCGAGGTAGCGTGCGCGCTTGATGGCGGTGTCGACCTGGCGCTGGTAGTGCGCTTTGGTACCGGTCAGGCGTGCTGGCATGATCTTGCCGTTTTCCTGGACGAAATCTTTCAGGGTGTCGACGTCTTTGTAGTCGACCTGCTCGACGTTTGCAGCGGTGAAGCGGCAGAATTTCTTACGCTTGAACAGTGGGTTCTGTTGTTTGCGCTTTTCTTTAAGCTTGAGCTTGTTTTTGTCGAACTTTTTACCGAATGCCATTTGAGGCTCCTGTATCTAAAATATGCGCCGCCGATGCGGCCGCATTGAAATCAATGATGTGAAACACTAAGGCCCTGCTGTTCCGATTTTTCTTGGCAAGAAAACCCGTGAACTGGTAGACCGCGCCCAACTCCGCCTGAGAGAACCGCCCGGAAATTTCGCCTGCTGCTACTGCGAGAATTTCGAATTCGGTCAATCTTGCCACCCCTGCTTCCACCTGCTGCGAACTGTGCGTCAGGGTGGCGGACACGATCGGCACGCCGGCCGGGGTGTAGCGCAATACGTCGCGCTCGGTAACTGTTGCTACGATTTGAAGGCTATTCAACCAGTTGACGCTTCCTGCCAGTCAATCAGGCAGCTGCTGGCGCTGGTGCGGCTGCGGCTGGTGCTGCTTCCGAGCGATGGCTCTTGGCTGCATCGTCGCGCTGGACCGATTTCATCATCGGCGACGGCGCGGTTTCAGCCTTCTTCATCTTCACGGTCAGGTGACGCAGCACGGCATCATTGAATTTGAAGGCGGTTTCGAGCTCGACCAGCGTCTCGTTGTCGCATTCGATGTTCATGCAGATGTAGTGTGCCTTAGGCAGCTTCTGGATCGAGTAAGCCATCTGGCGACGGCCCCAGTCTTCCACGCGATGGATGTTACCGCCGCGCGCGGTGACGCTGGCCTTGTAACGCTCGATCATCGCCGGGACTTGCTC
>JACXTT010000535.1_pt1 | contig 64736 bp, 67 predicted proteins | sample 9270951 | NCBI WGS metagenome assembly JACXTT01 (sample SAMN15532306, study PRJNA645909) | rock metagenome | isolation source: weathered quartz diorite | place: Puerto Rico | collected 2017-06-21 | reverse complement strand
CGGTCCGGCGGCCACCGTCGCCCCGACGGCCGCCGCGGCCGCGGCGGCCGCCGCCGCCTGCCCGACGTTCGCGAGCGTCTGCACGCCGACCTCCTGCAGACGGGCGAGGAACGGGAGCTGGACCAGGAACGAGAGCGGCCCGGTCTTCCAGACCAGGCGCGGCAGCGAGATGCTGAAGAACGCGCGCACGAGGACGGGGTCGAATTGCCCGCCCGCGCAACGCGCCAGCTCCTGCCTCGCGGCGCGTGTCGCCATCGGCCGCTTGTAGGTTCGCGCCGCGGTCATCGTGTCGTAGGCGTCGGCGACCGCGACGATCCTCCCCGCGTACGAGATCCCGTCGCCAGCCAGCCCGTTCGGGTATCCCGCGCCGTCGAAGCGCTCGTGGTGATGTGCGATCGCGTCGCCCCACTCCCCGAGCCAGGCGAGCAGCGGCTCGGCGATGCGCTCGCCTTCGAGCGGGTGGCGCTTGATCTCCTCCCACTCACGGGCGTCCAGCTTCCCCGGCTTGTTCAGCGTGCGCGCGCGCACCGACAGCTTCCCGATGTCGTGCAGGAGGGCGGCCCAGCGCAGGCGGTCGCGGTCATCCTCAGGCAGCCGTAGCTCCTCGGCCAGCATGTCGGTGTAGATGCGGACCCGCTCGGCGTGGCCTCGCGTTCGTCGATCGTGCGACTGCAGGGCGGCGGTGAGTGCGAGGATCGTCGCCGCGCTCGACGACTCCGCGTTCGCATCCAGACCGTCATCGAGCTCCGCGAGCCGGCGCCGCAGTTGCCGCGCGCTTCCCGCCTCGCGAGCCACGGCGAAGCGCGAAGGCGCACGGTCCGGGAAGAGCATCGAGAGCTTGAGGAGCATCACGAGCGGAAGGAGCCGGCGCCCGAGTCGTTCGACGGCGAACGCGACCGCCGCGGCGATCGCTATGAGGAGGGCGATGACCGCGACCCGCCCCCCGAGCCCACGCTGCACGGGCAATCGCGAGCGCAGGACGAGCGTGACGAGAAAGGAAACCCCGGCAGGGACGGTCAGGATCGTCAAGCGCAGCCCGCCGCCGAGGATCGGGCGGGCCCGCCACCGGTCGCGGCGAGAGACCCCTGAGCCCATTCCTCCAAGGGTCGGCCCGCGGGAGGGATGTCCACATCGGGCGATGGGGACGAATCCAAGCCCGGGGAGGTTAGGCCGGAAGGATCAGTTCCGGCCCGTCAGCACGCGGCTCACCGGCACGGGGCCCTTCGTGCTCCGGACGTCCCGGAAGCCGCCGCGGCGGATGACGCCGGCGACCTGCTTGGATCGATCGGGCGAGACCTCGACCAGGAGCCATCCGCCGGGGCGGAGCCACGCCGGCGACTCGGCGACCACCCGCGACAGGAGCCCCATCCCCTCGGGCGAGTCGTCCGTGAGCGAGCCGCGCGGTTCGAAGGCCAGGATCTCGTGCGGGAGCGTCCGCAACTCGCGCTTGCCGATGTACGGCGGATGCACCGTGATCACGTCCACCGTCCCACGGAGCGCCCGCGGGAGCGGCGCGAAGAGGTCGCCGCGGACGAAGTGCGCGTTTCGAAGACGCAGCCGCTGCGCATTCCGCCGCGCGAGCCCCACCGGCCGCTCGAACAGATCCGCGCCGTAGACTCGCGCGCGCGGGAGCGCGGTGGCCACGGCGAGGGCGACCGGCCCGACGCCGGTGGCGAGGTCGACATGCACCGGCCGCGCGCGCGCGCGCAACCGCCGGATGGCCTGGTCCGCCATCCATTCGCTCGACTGCCGTGGGATGAACGCGCCCTTGCCCACGTCCAGCCACAGGCCGTGGAACTCCTCGCGACCCGTGATGTAGGCGGGCGGCTCGCCCGCGACCCGGCGCGCCAGCAGCCTTCGGAACCGACGGAGCGCCGCGGCGTCGATCGCGTCGTCCGGATCCGGCTCGTGCCCCAGCACGTGCTCCAGGATCTGCTCCGCGTCGCTCCGCTCCTTGCCCGCGTGCGGATGCTCGACGGCGCGGGACGCCTTCAGCGTCCGCTCGGCGTCGCGAAGTACCTCCTCCGCCGTGGGCACGGCGTGCAATCATACGGACGGCAACGCTTCCGAACGGCAGCCGATGGCCCCTACAATCGAACCGCCATGACCCCCCGCGCGCAGAAGCTCCACCCCGTCCCCGACGGCCAGCCCCCACCGCTCGCCGATCCGACCGGCAAGATCCGCCTCACCGCGGATCGGATCCTCGTTCGTGTCCCGGACGAGAGCGAGCGCAAGTCGAAGGGAGGCCTGCTCATCCCCGCCACGGCCGCCACGCCGCTCAAGCGCTGCGTGTGGTCCGTGGTGGTCCTGATCGGGCCGGAGACGCGCAACGTGAAGGTCGGCGACCGCGTGCTCTTCATCCCGCAGACGGGCCTGGAGGTCGACATCGAGGGCGACCTGTTCCTGCTGCTTCGCGAACGCGACGTCCAGGCCGTGGCGTCCGACCGCATCGACCGCCACGCGGGCCAGTACCTGTAGCTACCCCTCGGTCAGCTCCATCCGGTAGAGCACCGATCCATCGTTGTCGTCCACCAGCTCGACCGACTGGATCCCGCGTTCGCGAAGCTCCCCCCACGACGCGGACAACCACGTCTCGGCCTCGTCGGAGTCGTGGAACTCGTCCGAGGCTCCTGCAGCTGCTCCCGCCGCATCGAGGTAGCGCCAGCGGATCATCGGACGAGGCGGGAGAGGCGGCGGTCGGCCAGGATCTTGCCGCCTGTCTGGCAGGCGGGGCAGTAGGTGATCTCGTGCGACTCGAACGACACGCGGCGAAGCTCCGTGCCGCAGACCGGGCACGGCGTCCCGGCCTTGTGATGCACGACGAAGTGGTCGCCGAGCTTCGTCGGGAGGCCGCCGGTTCGCTTGCGTTCGATCGCGAGGGCCTCGTCGAGGATGCTCCCGGTGGAGTCAAGGAGCCGGGTTCGTTCGGTCGAATCCAGCGAGGTCAGCGAGCGGAACGGCGAGAGCTTCGCGCGGTGCAGGATGTCGTCGCTGTAGCCGCGCCCGATGCCGGCGACGCGGCGCTGATCGCGCAGCATCGTGTTCAGCTGCCCACCGTCGGTGCCGCTCGTGATCAGTTCAGCGAACTCCTCGGAGAACGGCTCCGGGCCGAGCTTCGCGAGCGGACCGTCGTCGCCGGAGGCGAGCACCCACCAGCCCGCCTTGCGCTCGGTTCCGAACTCCTTCACGAGCAGGCCAGGCTCACGGTCGAAGCGGTACCGGACGAGTGCGCCCCTCGGCTTCGTCGTCGATGGGGCCTCCTCGAAGAGGAGCCGCCCGCCCTGCGAGAGGTGCACGAGCAGCCGGAGCGGGTCCAGCTCGAGGATCAGGAACTTGCCTCGGCGGCCGGTTTTGGTGAGCGTTCGGCCCTCGAGGTCCTGCGGGCCGGGCGAGACCGTCTTCAGCGCCGAGAACGACAGCGCGGTCGCGCGAACGAAGCGGGCGCCGATCAGCCGGTCGCCGACGCGCTCCGCCAGCGCCTGGACCTCGGGGATCTCCGGCATGCCTGCAGTCTAGAGTGCCCTGATCGAGCGATTCCGTGGCCCCGCCCTAGCTCACGGCTCGCCGATCACGCTCCGAACGGCCTCGACGAGCGCGCCCAGGCTGAACGGACGGCGAAGCTCTGCATCCACGGGAACCAGCAGCAGCTGCCCGGTCTCACCGCTCGGGGCCATGAACACAATCACCTTCAGGCCCGCGAGCGACTCGTCCTTGCGAACCGCGCGGAGCACGTCCCACCCGTCCTCGTTCGGCAGCTCCGAATCGAGGATCAGGAGATCGTGGCTGGCGCCGCCCAGCGCCTGGAGCCCCTCGCGCCCGCTCGCCGCCTCCTCCACCTCGTAGCCTTCGAGCTGCAGCCGGACCACGGGCTGCCGGATCGCCTCCGGGCGATGGTCGATGAAGAGGATCCGTTTCTTCGCCACGATTCGTTCGCTCCCGCCAGAGGGTACCCACAGATGGTGACACCCGCGCAGGTTGACAAAACCCAGCTTGGCGACCTAGGGTTCGGTGCGGGCTGCGTACGGCAGCCCTTTGTTATGACCGAGACGCGACGCAGTACTCGCGCCCGCACGTGGCGGCTGGCGATGGCCGCTGTCCTCGTCGTCTCGCTCTCCCTGGGCCTCGCCGCGCCGACGTTCGCGAAGCCGACGCACGCCGATCTGGTCGCGGCGCAGGCGAAGCTCGACTCGCTGAACCAGACGCTCTCGCTTCTCGTCGAGCAGTACGACCAGACGAACCTCAAGCTGCAGACCGCGCAGCAGCAGCTGCAGGACGCGCAGGCCGCGGCGGACGCGGCCGCGCAGCAGGCCTCCTCGGCGCGCGCGCAGCTCTCCGCCCGCGCAGCCGCCGCGTACGAGGGCGCGGGGTCCGAGATCGCGATCCTCCTCGGGTCCACGACGCTCACCGACTTCACGGAGCGGCTCGCGTTCCTGGACGCCATCTCGCAGCAGGACACCGACATCGCCAACGCCGCCGAGAACGCGCGGCAGGCCTCGATCCAGGCGCAGCAGGAGCTGAACGCCGCGATCACGCAGCGGTCGACGCTCCTGACGGACCTGAACGCGAGGAAGCAGCAGATCGTCGATGCGATCGCCGAGCAGAAGGGGCTCATCAGCGAGCTCAAGACCGAGCTCGCGAAGCCTCCGCCGATCGTCCCCGCGCCGGCGCCTTCGCCCTCCCCCTCGCCCACAGGCGGCGGCGGTGGTGGCGGCGGCGGTGGTGGAGGAGGGGGGGGTGGCGGCGGCGGTGGGGGGCCCGGCGCGAAAGCCGCGGTCGACGCCGCGTTCTCCGCGATCGGCGTGCCCTATCAATGGGGCGGCGACAACCCGCAGACCGGATTCGACTGCTCGGGCCTCACGATGTGGGCATGGGCGAAAGGCGGCGTCTCGCTCCCGCACTCCGCGGCCTTGCAGTACGACGTCGTCACGCACATTTCGGTGAGCGACCTCCAGCCCGGCGATCTCCTGTTCTTCTACACGCCGATCTCGCATGTCGGGATGTACGTCGCGCCGGGGATGATGATCGACGCGCAGGTCCCGGGCACGGTCGTGTCCGAGCACGCCATCTACTGGCAATTCTTCGTCGGCGCCGGCCGGCCCGGCTAGCGCCGCTCTACGCTTCGGATCGCCTCCAGCAGCATCGCGTGCGTCTGCGGCGACCCCGCGACGACGTCGCCCCGAAGGTAGTCGCTCCCACCCTGCCAGTCGGTGACGACCCCACCCGCCTCCTCGACCAGGAGCGCCCCCGCCGCGACGTCCCAGTCGCGCAGGTTGAGCTCGAAGTAGCCATCCCACACACCCGCGGCGACCCAGGCCAGGTCGAGTGCCGCCGACCCGACGCGGCGGATGTCCTCGGTTCGTTCGAAGACCGCGTCGAACGCCTGGCGAAACCTGGTCATCAGACGTCGGGCGCGGAACGGGAACGCGGTGGCGACGATCGCCTGCTCGGGCGGCCGCTCGCTCACACGCAGCTTGCGGTAGCCCTGCTGCGCGCCGAACCCGCGTGCTGCGGCGAACGTCAGGTGCAGGTGCGGCGCATGGATCGCTCCCGCGATGGGCGTGAGGTGATCCACCAAGCCGACGGACACCGACCATGCGGGGAACCCGATCATGAAGTTGGTCGTCCCGTCGAGCGGGTCCACGGCCCAGTACCGCTCGGCGCGCTCCCCGCCGGCCTCCTCGGACAGGATCGGGATGTCCGGCGTCGCCCGAGTCAGCAGCTCGCGAACCGCCGACTCACTGGCGGCGTCCGCCTCGGTGACGTAGTCACCGGGATCCTTGGCGTGAACCTGCAACGCCGCGCCGCCCCGCGACCCGGCGACGTCGGACCCACGCTCGGCGGCCTCCTCGGCGATCTTCCGATAGTGAATGACGTCCATCTGCGGGGAACCTCCCGGGCCCACCTCGCGTCGAATGGTTCGGTCCCTATCCTTGGAAGGAGACCATCATGCGTGCTCGCAGCCTGCTTCCCGTCATCGCCACGGCGCTCCTCGCCTCGGCGTGCGCAAGCAGCCTTGCCATCGCCGGATCCAGCCCCACGCCCACGATCGTGCATGTCGGCTTCGACCAGCGAAACACGACCGTGGATCTGCACGTGGGCGACCTGCTCGTCGTGGAGCTCCCCGGCCCGTCGCCGACGCCGGTCTCGGGCCCGCCCTTCATCTGGCGGCTCACGCACTACCCGCCAACACTTCGGCTTCGACCGAGCGACGCGAAGGCCGGCCGGTTCGAGTTCGTCGCGCAGTCGACGGGGACAGGCATGCTTACCGCGGTCAGCGGGTGCAGCCCAGGGCCGCTCGCGAACGACACGGCAGCCTGTCCGCTGATGGCGGGCGTCGCGCCGAACCTCGAGGTGCTGTTCTCGATCACCGTCGTCGTCACGTGATCGGTTGCACGATCTCGGTCCGCCACGTCGAGCTGTCCGCGGTCTGCGCTGGACCCGTGACGTAGACCTCCCACGGCGGACCGGCCGGGATCAGGTCGTGTTCCGCGATCCACGCTTCGACCGCGCGGTATGCCTCGCCGAGTTTGGTGTACGGCCCGACGTGCGTGACGACCGCGACCCGGACTCCTGGCAGCTCGTCGGCCACGACACGACCATCTCCCTCGACCGACCCCCCAACGGGGAACCCGACCGCCATGTCGACGTGGTCCTTGGAGTAGTCAAAGTAGCGCCCGAAGGGCGGACCAGCCGTCGGGACGCTCCGCCGCGAGAGCGACGCGGACACCTCGCCGATCAGGGCGCCGTACGTCGCCCCGATCTTGTCGGGCGTGGTCTCCGTCCGCGCGATGACGACGGGTTGCGCCTCGACCTCTCTGATCTCCACCTCGTAGGCCACGCCGCACAGGGTACGCGAACCAGCTATGCGCCACCGCCGCACCGGAACCAGAGCCGGTTCTGCGGCGACGCCTGAAGTGCCTCGTTGCTGAACACGATCACGTCCCCGTGCTCGGTGGTGTCGACCGAGGGCGAATGGGCGAACACCGAGAGCTCAGGAAGATGCCCGTTCGCGTTCGGCGGCACTGACCAGGACTTCCCGTTCCAGTGCTCGATGAGAGGCTGGCCGGACCTCACGCCGACGGCCCACGCATCCCGGTGATCGACCGCCACGATCGCGTTGAGGCTCGGGCCGTGAGCAGGCAGTTCGAGGCTCACGCTCCAGGACTGTCCGTCCCAATGGAGGATCTGGGGAGGGCTGAACCCTCCATATCCGCCGAAGGCAACATTGAAGTCACCGCCGCGAAGGCCCCACAGTTCATTGGGCGACACCTCGGCAAGACCGGTAAGCGGAGCCGGACCGTCCGGGGGGGCTACCCGGCTCCACGACACCCCATTCCAATGCTCGATCACCGCCCCAGCTGCCGCACCGCTTTCACCTGACCCTTGCAGGTAACCGCCGGCCGCCCAGAGATCCCTCGAGGACCGCCCGGACATTCCCTGTATGGCACGACTCACGACGCCCCCGCCGTGGGTGACGAAGACCGGCCACGGCGCAACCGCCCAAGCGTGGCCATCCCAGTGCTCGAACACATCTCGGGATACCGACTCACCCGATTCGACGGGCGAATAGTGCCCAACCACCCACACGTCGGTCGAGGAGAAGGCGCGGACGGCGAAAAGCGCGAGCGGCGCGTCGGCCGGCTCCCCGGGCACATGAGGAAGACCCGTGACGACGGACCAGCGTGTGCCGTCCCAGTGCTCGACGAGCGGGCCCTTCGATGGAGGCGCCACCGGAGCGTATCTCCCGACGGCCCATCCATCGGTCGGCGAAGTCATGTCGATGGCGCTGAGCCAGGCGCCGTCGCTGCCCACATCGGGCGAGGGAACGATGGTCCATTGGCGGCCGTCCCAGTGCTCGAACAGCGCCTGCGTCGGTTCGTCGTTCGTGTGCTGCGTAACGAAGCGGACGCCAGCCGCCCAGATGTCATCCGTCGCAACGGCCGACATGGCAACGAGCTCGTCCACGTAATCGCCTTGAACGACCGGCATTGGTTGGACGTGCCAGCCGCTCACGCACGTGACCGGTCCGGACGGGGCCGGCGCCGGCGGGAGCGTCACTTGAATAGCAGGCACTCGGGCGGCGCGGTCGCTGAGCGCGTGGATCCCCGCAGCCGATCCGACGCCCACCGCGGAAAGCACGATGGCCGCCGCAAGTGCGGTTGTCGCCTGCCGCCGTCGCACTCGGGTGCGCACTCGCGACGGCAACGTAGTGTCGGGCTCCAGCCGTTCGCCGGCCTCCTGAAGCACGCTCCGGAGGTCACTCATGTTCGCGCTCCAGCTCGACGCCCAAGCCAGCCCGAAGCGCCGAAAGCCCACGCGAGACCAGGGACTTCACGGTCCCGGGGCGACAGCCAAGCAGCTCCGCGACGCGCTGCTCCGGAAGATCCTCGAAGTACCGAAGGACGATGGCGGCTCGCTGGCGATAGGGCAGCTCGAGCAAGGCCGACCGAACGGCCTCGACATCCACCCCGTCGGGGAGCTCGTCAGAGACGCTGCTGTCCGCACCGACCGACTCCAGGTGCGAGCGCTCCAGCTTCAGGCGCCGGTAGTGGTTCCTGACGAGGTTGACGACGGTCCGCCTCAGGTACGCGGGGAACGCATCGGGATTCCGCAGATGGGCGAATCGACCGGTCAGTCGGACGAACGCGTCCTGTGCCAGATCCTCGGCCAGCATCGGATCTCCCGTCATCAAGTAGGCGAGCCGGACGGCGCCCGGGACGTGGCGGCGGTAGAGGTCGCCAAGGTCCCGCTCTCCCGAGCGTCCCACCCGCGCTCCCATCTCGCGCCGAACGCTACTAAGACACGCCAGAGCCCGGATCGGTTCCAGGCGCCATGTCGTTCGGCTGAGTGAGATTCGTCACTGACGGCAGCAACCGCCGGTGCTACGGTCGGAGCGTGCAAGCCGCGATCTGGACCGCGATCGCCATCCTCGCGGGTGGGATGCTTGGCATCCTGTTCTATCTTGGCGGCCGGATCGATGGGTTGAGCGCACGGATGGACACTCGATTCGATCGCATGGATGCCCGGTTCGACCGGATGGATGCAAGATTCGACGCGCTGAGCTCGAAGATGGACACTCGATTCGACGCCTTGGAAGCGCGGATGGACGCACTCGGGACTCGGCTGGACTCGCACATCGACCGGCACGCCGCCGGCTGACCTGACCACCACAAACAACACGAGAGCCCTCCCGAAGGAGGGCTCTCGGTCGTTCGGGGGGTGGATCGACTAGAAGTCCATGTCCCCGCCCATGCCACCACCCGGCATGGCGGGCATCTTCTCCTTCTCCGGCTTCTCGGCGACGATCGCCTCGGTCGTGAGGAAGAGGCCCGCGATCGACGCCGCGTTCTGCAGCGCCGAGCGCGTCACCTTCGCCGCGTCCAGGATCCCCGCCTTGAACATGTCCACGTACTCGCCGGTGGCCGCGTTCAGCCCCCAGCCAGCGTCCATCCCGCGGACCTTCTCGATCACCACGCCGCCCTCGAGGCCGGCGTTGTGGGCGATCTGCTTGAGCGGCTCCTCGAGCGCCTTGCGCACGATGTTCGCGCCGGTCGCCTCGTCGCCGTCGAGGTCCAGCTTCCCGAGCGCGGACTGCACGTTCAGGAGCGCGACGCCTCCGCCGGCGACGATGCCCTCCTCGACGGAGGCCTTCGCCGTCTGGACCGCGTCCTCGATGCGGTGCTTCTTCTCCTTGAGCTCCACCTCGGTGGCCGCGCCGACCTTGATGATGGCCACGCCACCGGCGAGCTTCGCCAGCCGCTCCTGCAGCTTCTCGCGGTCGTAGTCGGAGTCGGTCTTGTCGATCTCGGCCTTGATCTGGTTGATCCGGCCCTTGATCTCCTCCTCCTTGCCGCCGCCCTCCACGATCGTCGTGTCGTCCTTCGTGATGACGACCTTGCGAGCAGAGCCCAGGAGGTCCAGGCGGGTGTTCTCGAGCTTCAGGCCGACCTCCTCGGAGATGACCTGCCCGCCCGCGAGGATCGCCATGTCCTGCAGCATCGCCTTGCGGCGGTCGCCGAACCCGGGAGCCTTCACCGCGACCGACTTGAACGTGCCGCGGATCTTGTTGACGACCAAGGTCGACAACGCCTCGCCCTCCACGTCCTCGGAGATGACGACGAGCGGCTTGCCCGTCTGCATGACCTTCTCGAGCACCGGCAGCAGGTCCTTCACCGCCGAGATCTTCGAGTTGGCGAGCAGGATGTAGGGCTCCTCCAGGACCGCCTCCATGCGCTCAGGGTCGGTCACGAAGTACGCGGAGATGTACCCCTTGTCGAAGCGCATGCCCTCGACCAGATCCAGCTCCATGCCGAAGGTCTGCGACTCCTCGACGGTGATGACGCCGTCCTTGCCGACCTTGTCCATGGCCTCGGCGATCTGCTCGCCGATCTCGTCGTCGGCCGCGGAGATGGAGGCGACGTGCGCGATGTCGTCGCGCGTGTCGATGTCCTTGGCCTGGTTCTTGATGGCCTCGACGGCGGCCTCGACGGCAGCCTCGATGCCGTGCTTGAGGGACATAGGGTTCGCGCCGGCGGCGACGTTGCGAAGGCCTTCCTTGACCATGGCCTGCGCGAGCACCGTGGCGGTGGTCGTCCCGTCACCGGCGACGTCGTCGGTCTTCTTGGCGACCTCCTTGACCAGCTCGGCCCCGATCTTCTCCTGCGGGTCCTCGAGCTCGATCTCCTTGGCGATGGACACGCCGTCGTTGGTGATGGTGGGGGCGCCCCACTTCTTCTCCAGGACAACGTTCCGGCCCTTGGGCCCGAGGGTGATCCGGACGGCGTTCGCGAGCTTGTCCATGCCCCGCTCGAGCGCCCGCCGCGCGTCCTCGTCGAACGTGATGAGCTTTGCTGGCATGCCTCTCCTCCTTCAGAGTCCGACCTGGTTTGCCTTGCGAAGCTAGGTCTAGAATGCTAGCACTCTCGGGCGGTGAGTGCTAACCGGACCGCCGCGTCTGTTCGGAGACAGGGGCTATTGCGAGGAGCCACCCTCTGGCGACCGAGAGGCCTTGCCCGATGATTGAGTGAAGCTGGAGATCGACGACAACCCGGAGGTCAAGTCCCCGCCGGGCGGGCCGTATGCGACAATACAGACAGAATGCCTGGGCTCCGAAAGAAGCAGGTCAACTTCGGCGGCGAAACCGTCCAGGCCACCGTCATGCCCTTTCAGGCATCCAGTGAGAACTTCAACGAGTACCTGGTGGATGACGGGACGGTCATCCAAATCAAGCTGGTCGTGGCGGAGATTCTACGTGTGGACGGAGCTTACGATCCTCAAGGAAACCCGCTGTACCTGCTGAATTCGACGAACGTGGTCAGCGTCTCCGCACCCGATGAACTGATGAAGCCCAAGGATGACCAATGACCGAACTTGCGACTCAGGCGACTCCCTGGAATCCGCACTCCACGGGTCGTCTTGGATGGCCAGTTGGTCAACGGGTGCGATACGTCTCCCTCGGCGAGGGTGAGCAGGTTTCCGAGGGGGGAATCACCTATCTATACCTTCGTTCTCGATTTCTATGGACCGGTGCCCCTGTACTCGATCCAGAATCGGGACCACTCCCCGACTGGATTCTGGAGTCGTTCGAACTCCGACTCACCGGTGGTACGGATAGCACGGGTGAGCGCCTTCGCGAGATTCGGTTCCTAACTAGTCTCCGAAAGGATCCTGAGTTTTCGCAAATGATGGACCAAGCCGAAGATAGGGACGCCGGCACTGATTGGGACGACTTCCTCAGGGATCGCGGCGACTCGGGCTAGCTTGCCTTTGTTGCCCTTGCGCCTTTTGGATCAACCTAAGGACTGGCTCGACGCACCGGAAAATCAAGCCTACTTTGCCGAGTTCGCTGTATGGGTGGCGAACGATTTGCGTAACGAGGACTCGCCAACAGCTGGCGTACCAGCAATCGACGGCAAGGGTCGCCTAGCCGTGGCGTCCCGGCTGGACTTGGCTGGGGGAGCCGTTGAGGTCCTTTGGCGCTTGGAGCCTAGCGGGCGCGTCACGATCGTCTTGATTCGGAACTTGCCTGCGTAGAGGCCGATACCGAGGCTCCGGTGGGAACATGAAGCTTCCCGCCTCTGGGCTGCGCAAACTGCGACAGCACCTTAGGACATGAACGCGGTATCGCCGTGCCACTCGAGGAATTCTGGGCTCGGGCGGTCTTCGTTGCGGGCGGGCAACCATAGCTCCCTTCCTTCCATTGCGAAGTACTCCGCGCCGTTCTGGAATTCGGTCCTCAGACGGCGGCTTGCCCTGAATCGCAAGTTTGGCGTGATCGTGACGTAGCCTCGGTCGAACAGCGTGTGAACATCCGAGCGCAATAGGAGGCCGTTCGAGACCAGGTGCCTGCCGCCCTCGCTCACCGGCTTAATGTGAGCGGCTTCGAGGACTGGCAGGGCCCTCTCGCCAGTCACCGCGCAGCGGCGTTTGTAGCTATCCATTACCAGCATCCGGAATGCGCCCTGGCCGAGCCGCTGACGGACCAAGACCGGGTCGCCGTACATCGGGGCGGTTGGGTCGAGCTGTGCTCGCGTCAGGGCGATTCGTCGCTTGTCCAGGACTTGGCTCCATAGCCGGCGTCCTGTCATGGATTCGAGATCGTAGGTCTTGCCCCGGACGATGTTCGGCTGCCAGTCGAGCGGAGTCGAGATCCAGTCTGCTTTCTCGAAGAAGAAGGGGTCCTCCAGGATGAGGCAGCCGACCACGTAGTCCTCGCTGGGACGACTGGGCGCCTTTCTGTAATGCTCGATGCGGGCGCGCATCTCGGCGAGCGTCGAGGCGCCATTCTTCTCGGCGAACGCCTCCCACGTGATGGAGACGGGGAACGAGGTCGACCAGACGTACGTGCCGCCCCCGACGATGGCGTTGTCGGGGTAGTGAAGCTTGAATAAGAAGGGCTCGCCTGGCTGAATCGCGTGGAAGGCGCGACCGCCGCTCGGTTGCCAGAAATTGACCTCATCGAGGTCTGGCCGGGCGCGAAGGAACCGGTACCAGTCCCCGTCCGTAACCGCGACATAGGCGCGCATCGCTACCCAGCCATCCGGAAGCGCTCGTAGCGCTCCTCGAGGAGGTCCTTGCGTGGCCACTCTGGCCGGTGGCGAGGCAGCAGTATCGGCTCGCCGTGCAGCGCCTGCAGCGCATGCTGCAACGTCGGGCCGTCGTGCTCCGCGAGCACGTCCGGGCGAACCTCGACCTTGAAGTCAGGTCGGACCGAGAGGACGTCGGCGTCGAAGGCTCGGTGGTGGATCGCGCACATCGACATCCCGTTCGGGACGATCGGCTCGCCGCCGTCCGCGTCCTCCCTGATGTGGGCGGCGTCGAGGAGCGGCGGGTGGCGCAACCGGCAGAGCGCGCACTGCGAGCCATACGCGAGCAACACTCGATCTCGGAACGGCCGCTGATGCAGCCGAACTCGGACGATCGCTTCCGCATAGCGTCGCGCCGGATTGAACGGCTCGGTTGCAAGCCCTGGGCGCCAGCCGTCGCGCATGGAGTCGTCAAGGGCGAGCACGAACTGGTGCTCCGCCGGCTCCTCTGCGACGAGGCGAACCGGATAGTCGGCACGATACAGCCCAGGGCCGATCCCGAGGAGATAGATGAGCTCCTTGCCCTGCGTCATGGCGAGGCGCAGCGCCACGTTGTCGTACGCGTCGGGGTCGGTCCCGCGCCACTTGTAGCGCGGGTACGAGTCGTGGCCGATCTCGTCCGCGTACGGAGGCACCTGGCCGGGCGGGACGTACGTCGTCACGATGCTCAGGGCGGCCTCGAGGAACCTGGGCTTCCAGATCCCCTGGCGAGGCGGGATCAGGCGAACTGTCTGGCTGTCGAACGGGCAGGACTCGAGCTGCGCCCGCGTGACCGGCTGCATTCGAGCGCCGATGCGATCGAGATAGGCGAAGGCCGCGGACCGTAGCCGTTCATCAAGGTCCGCAGCCATGGCGGAATCGTGCACCTCGCCTCATGGCCGCACAAGCGGCGCGAATCAAGAGGAAGCGAGTCCTTCGGGGGCCGAGCGGGCGCTGCTAGCGGCTAGCCGGCTTGCCCTGACGCACCTGCGGCTTGCCGGGATCAGGCCGGGAGGGTACCGGCGCAGGCTTCGAGTTCTGAGGCTTCGCCTTGACACCCATCGAGCCACCTCCGTGGGGGATCATCCACGAACCGCGAGTTCGATCACCCACAAGACTACCTGCAGCACCCTCAGCCCGACCGCCGGACAGTCTTATCAGCTTGGTGATCGCCGCTGAGCGCGGCGCATGGCGACGAAGGCCCAGCCGAACACGAGCACGCCGGTGCCGAGGTACACACCTACCCCGATCAGGATCCACACCTTGGGGATAACTCCGGCAGCCACTAGAAACACGAGGGCGACCATCACGAGCCCGCTCGCGATCGCCACTCGGAGAAGCCGCTTCATCCATCGGCGCTGCGACTCTGTTGCGTGTGCCGTCATGGTTACTCGATTCTCCCTGCCCCACCGTTCTCTCAGTCAATGAATTCGCGCGGTTTCGGTCAAGCCCCACATGTGGTCGCACACGCCCCCGGAGCTCTGAGCGGCGGTGGGCTCAGCGCCAGGCGACCGAGACGACCTCGATCGGTTCCGAGACGCCGCGGATGTCCACCAGGCGGGGCTCGGACATCGGGTACCTGCTGCCGGCGGCTGACTCACGGCTCGCCAGGATCTCGCCTCCTTCCGCGAGGCCCGCGATCCTCGAGGCTTCATGTACGCCCTTGCCCGTGAAGTTCCGTCCGACCTGGGTGGCACCTGCGGCGTGGACGCCGATCCGGACCGGAGGGGCGAAGCCGGCGGTCTGGCGGTGCTCGGCGAGCTTCCGCTGGATCGCGACGGCGCAGGCGAGGGCTTCATCTGGGCTTTCGAAGGCGACGAAGAACCCGTCGCCGGTGGCGACGACCTCCTCTCCCCTGTGTGACGCGAACTGGGCTCGGAGGGTCTCGTCGTGAACCCTGAGAACGCCCTGCCAGGCCTCGTCGCCGAGGGCCTCGACGAGGTTCGTCGACTTCACGATGTCGGTGAACATGAACGTCTTCTGGACGCGTCGGGGAGCGGCGCTGCCGCGAAGCTGCCAGGGGAGGAACTCGTCGACCTCCTCGATCACGATCGCCTGCGTCGGGCAGGAGAGCGCGACGGCCTTCAGCAGCTCTTCCTCGACGGTCTCGACTTCCAGGACCGCAGCCTTCGCGACGTCGCCCTCCTCCCAGTCGAAGGCCGTCGGCGCGAGCGTGATGCAGTTGCCGGCACCGACGCAGCGGTGGCGGTCGACGCGGGCCTTGAGCATCGTCAGACCACGTGCTCGCGGAAGGCGAAGGCGGTCGCCTCGGCGCGGGAGCCGGCGCCGATGCGGGCGAACATGTCGATGAGCTGCGAGGTCACCTGGTCGGGCGGGATGCCGAGGCGCTCGGCGATCTCGTGGTTCGTGAGGCCCTCGATCAGGAGCTTCAGCAGGGCCGTGTGCTGGGGGTCGAGTGGTGTTGCGTCGAGGGTCGGCTCCAGCGCCATACCTTCGAGGCTCCCTGCTGCCTTCACGGTCTCCTTGCCGAGCGTGGAGTGGAACCAGCGGACGCGGACGTCGTCGTCGTAGGTGCGCTGGGCGGTGAGGGCGACCAGCATCTGGAGGAATCCGCGGGCGAAGTCGGCCTCCCCGGGCGAGGTAGCAGCGAAGGCCTCGACGACGGGCACGACGATCTCGAGGTGCGAGTCCTCGCTGCGCGCGGCCATGACGGCGGCGACGGCCGAGCGGGCAGCTTGGAGGGCAACGTCGTGGTCGTTCCGGGCGAGCGCGACGCGGGCGAGGGCGGCGTCGGCCTGCGCGCCCCAGGGCGCGTGGCCGGGGAGCTGTTCCATGAGGGCCTTCGCCTCGGTCGCGGCTTTGGTGGCGAGGTCGAGGAGGGTCTGGTCGTTGCGGTCGGCGCCGAGGCGTGATGCGCTCATGGCGAGGACGGCAAGGGTCTCACAGCGGGCGGCAGCGAGGCCCTGCTCGGTGGCGAGCTGGAGCGCCCGGTCCAGATGTTCGCGCATGGCGTCGGCGTTGCCGGCCGCGGCCTCGAGCTGCCCGCGCCAGACCTCGAGCTGGCGGGTCCGGTAGGGCGTCGGCGCCTCGGCCGCGACGGTCGCCGCGCGATTGACCCAGGTGCGCGCCTGGTCGAGGTCGTCGAGCTCGAGGTGCGCGAGCGCGGTCCCGCCCGCGGCCATGAACTCGAGCGAGCGGTCGCCGAGCACCTTCGCCTTCCGATAGGCCTCCTCGCCGCGGCTGAGCGCGACGTCGGGCACGACCTTCGCGCGCGAGAACACGTGTGCGCCGTAGAGCATCTGCGCCTCGGCGAGCTGGCGCTCGCTCTCCTTCGTCATCGTGTCCATGCGCGACGCAAGCCGGCGGATCTCCTCGATGTGGCGCCCCGCGCCGGAGCCGAGGTGGATGTCCGGCGCCCAGCTCGCGTACGCCATCGCGATGATTGCGGACATGGCCCCACGCTGGTCGCCGATCTTCTCGTAGATCGCGAGCGCCTTCTCGAACCGCTCCCGGCACGACTTCACGTACGGGACGATCGGCGTGGTGAGCAGGATCTCGTCGAGCGGCTCCCCCTTCGCGGCGCGGTGCAGGTAGGGGATCTGCTCGCCCTTGCTGACGATGTCGACGAACCAGCTGCGGACGTGGTGGAGGTCGATGACGCCGAGCTCCCGGTACGCGGCGGCGAGGCTCGGCTGGTCGTCCAGCTGTTCGGCGAGCTCCACTGCGCGAAGGAACGCCTCCTGCGCCCCATCGGGATCCACGTCGTGCGGGAGCGAGTACGCCTCCCCGAGGTCGCTCTGCAGGAGGTCCTGCCCGAGTTCCAGGCAGGCAGCGAGCTCGGCGGCCGCGTCGTTCTGTTCGTTCGCGCGCTCGCGGATCCGCCGGGCGAGCTGGGCGGCCTGGTCGAACTCCTGCGACCTTCGCAGCGCGGCCGCGCGCCGAAGCTGCACGTCCATCTCGAGGTGCGCGTCGCCGAGCGCCTCCGCGAGGGCGGCGAGCTCCGCGAGCCCTTCCAGGCGGTCGTTCGGCCGTCGCAGCATGTCGAGCGCCTCGTCCCGGGCCTTCAGGAGCGCGAGACGGTCCGCCGGGGCAGACGCAGTCGGGAGCGAGAGGTCGACGACCCGCAGCACCTCCTCGGGCGCGTGGGCGTTGAGGGCGTTCCGCGTCGCGCGGATGGAGAACCGCACGCAGAGCTCGGCGTTGCCGGCCGCGCGCGCGTGGTGGGCGAGAAGCGGGAGGCTCTCCGGCGAGGGCTCGCCGGCCATGAGGAGCTCGACGATGGCGCCGTGGATCGCACGGCGGCGCGCCGGCGTGAGGCTCGCGGCCGCGTACTCGCGCACCTGCTCGTGGGCGAAGCTGTAGTCGGCGGGCGAGTCGCGCTTGTGCTGCACGAGCAGCCCGGCCGTCACGGCGGGAGCCATGGCCTCCTCGAGAGCGTCCATGCTCGGCTCCCCGTCGCCCAGCTCCACGCGGACGGCCTGGAGGTCCTTCAGGCTGAAGTGTCGGCCGAGGATCGCGGCCTCGGAGAGCGCCGCCTTCGTCTCGTCGGGCACGTGCGCCGCCCGGCGCGAGATGAGGGTCTTCACGGCCGAGGGCATCAGCCGGTCGGCGTTCTGCTGGAGCTTCCACGTGCCGTTGATCTGCTGGACCATGCCGGCCTCGCGATAGGCACGGACGAGCTCCTCGACGATGAACGGCACGCCCTCGGCCTGCGCGTGCATCGCGGCGGCGCCGGCCGGGTCGACCTTGCCGCCGAGGAGCTGCTTGAGGAACTCCGCGGTCTCGACGGGGGTGAAGCGCTTGACGGTGAGCCGGCGGACCATCCCGAGCCGCTCCATGTCGGCGATGAGGTTGACGGCCTCGGTGACGAAGGCGAACTCGTCGGGTCGGAGCGCCGCCATGAGGAAGATCGGGCTCCCCGCGTCGGCGCGCACGATGTAGCGCAGCAGCCGAAGGCTGTCGTCGTCCGCCCACTGGACGTCGTCCAGGAACAGGGCCAGCGGGCCGGCGTCGGCCAGCGACCGGATGGCAACGGCCGCGAGGTCGAGCGTTCGCATCAGCTTCTGATCGGGCGGGAGGCTCGCGAGGCCCGGGTCGTCGTTGCCGACGAGCGCGTTCAGGCTTCGCTGGATCGCGTCCTCAGCGGGCGTTCCCTTCGCCGCCGCCGCAGCCTCCGGCGCGCCGATGATCGACCGGGCGAGCAAGAGCGGCCCGCGGATCTCCTCGTCGGCGGCCACCGCGATGATCGTGTAGCCCTCCACGGCGGCCAGCTCTGAGGCCGCGGAGATCAGCCGGGTCTTCCCGATCCCCGGCTCGCCCTCGACCGTGATGCCCGCCAGGCGCCCCTCCGCCGCCGAGGCGAGTTCCTCCCGGATGGCGGCAAGCTCCAGCGGCCGCCCGACGACGCTGCCGGTGGCCCTGCGCGTCTGCAGGGCGAGTGTGGAGAAGACCTGGGTGTTCGTGAGCGTGTCCACGGTGCTCCCCCGCTCGAACGCGGGTCGTCTCGAGCAAGAGGACATGGTAGTGGGTCCGCCCTTGAATGTCGGGGCCGACCGCCATACTCCGCCAGTCGAGGGAGAGCCATTGGATTCGTCATATGGTACGCTCGCGCCCGTGGCGCGGAGACAGGTGATCGTCCAGCTCGACGACCGGTTGCTCGCGAGGCTCGATCGCGAGGCCAAGGCACAGCAGCTCAGCCGAAGTGAGGTGCTTCGGCGAGCGGCGGACCTCTACCTGCGAGCGTCGGACGAAGCCGGCAAGGAACGGCAGATGGTCGAGGCGTATCGACGGATCCCCGACGACGACCCCGAGCTCGACCAGGTGCTGCTGCGCCTGGCGGCTGACCTGCCGCCCTGGTGAGGCGCGGCGAGATCTACTGGGCCGACCTGGGTTCCTCGGCGGGCCGCAGACCCGTCGTGGTCCTCACGCGAAACGGTGCGATTCCCGTCCTCGCGCGTGTCACGGTGGCGTTCGTCACGCGAACGATCCGCGACATCGCCTCCGAGGTTCGCGTCGGGAAGCGCGAAGGGCTGCCATCGGAGTCGGTGGTGAACTGCGACAACCTTGCTACGTTTCCCAAGGTGATCCTCGACTCGAAGCCCGTCGGCAGGCTCTCGCTCGGGAAGCTCGTCGAGCTCGACCGCGCCCTTCGCTTCGCGCTGGAGATACGCGCCTAGCCATGGACGGGCAGTTCGAGCTGCGTGAGGTGATCGACGAGGACCTGCCGATCTTCTTCGAGCACCAGCGCGATCCGGAGTCGAACGCGATGGCGGCCTTCCCGCCTCGAGAGCGCGCTGCGTTCGACGCGCACTGGGCGAAGATCCTCGCCGACCCGACAACCACGAACCGAACGATCCTGTTCGACGGCGTCGTCGTGGGGAACATCGCGAGCTGGGAGCAGGAGGGCGAGCGGTCGGTCGGCTACTGGATCGATCGCGCGTACTGGGGCAGGGGGATCGCCAGCCGGGCGCTCGCGGAGTTCCTGACGATCGTGACCGCTCGTCCGCTCGTCGCCCACGGACGCGAACCGCGCGACTGAACGACGTGCCGAGCGTGAGGATCGCCCACGCGCGCAGCGCGATCCCGGCCGCGACGAGGATCGACCCGATCGTCGCGGGGATCCAGGTCGGGCCGCCGAGATCGAGCGCGGGCGCGAACCGCGGCGCGAAGAGCGCGATCACGAACCCCGCCGCCATCGTGATCTGGATCGGCACGATCGACGGATCGCGAACCGCAAGCCTCAGCACGTTCGATTGCCACGTACCCGTCGCGATCCGCACGATGACGTCGTCGACGCCGAAGACCGCGAGGATCGCGATCGCGACGAGCGCTGGAGTTGGGCCGCCAATCCGGGCCGGCGCATCGAACGACATCGTGCTACCCGGCGCTCCCGCCGGTCCCTCCGCCGCCGCCACCGCCGCCCCCGCTGAAACCCCCGCCGCCACCCCCGCCGGAGGACCACGAGCCAGAGCCGCCCGACGACGTGAACGAGGAGAGCCACGCGGCCGGGCTCATGGCGGACACCGATGAGACCGTCGAGAGCGCCTGGAGCCCAATGATGCCGGGCGGCGCGCCGGGCCAGGGTGACGGAAGATCCTCGGCGGGGACGATCGCTCGCACCTGCTTGCGCACGCGGTCGGCCACACCCAGCGCCGTGGCGAACGCGAGGTACTGCTCCCAGATCACGACGGCCGTCGCGGGCGCGTCGCGCAGCGAGGAGAAGCGCTTGAGGTGCCGGCGGAAGGCCGCCCACTGTGCCATCGCTTCGCGCTCGGGGCCCTCCACCCACCGTGGGATCGCCCGACGCACGACGACCCAGAGCACGATCACCTCGAGCGGCATGAGCGTCACGAGAAGCGCTCCGGGGTAGCCGAAGATCGACAGGGCGATCAGGGCAACCAGCGACACGAACAGCGTCCAGCCGAAGATCCGCGTCTCGGGACGCGAACCGTTGCCCGGAAACGCCCTGCCGACATCCGCCTGGAGGTCGTCGCGCCACTGGCGCAGGTCCGTCCGCTGATCCTCGGTGGGCTTGAGGCGATCGAGGTCGACGGGCTTGTCGTCGGCGAACAGGAAGTTCGCGAAGTGCTCGTCTGCAGGGTCGGTGGGTACGGCCTTCAGCGAGAGCAGGTAGTCCTTCGATTCGGTCACGGTCCCAGTCGGCACGACGTCGATGACCTTGGTGCGAGCGAGGTGGAGCAGCTCGGCGCGGAACGCGTTGCTCACGCCCGAGCCACGACGCACCCAGGCCCACCGCATCGCGAGCTTCGCGGGATGGAGGTTGGGCTCGGGAGGGGCGTCCAGCTCGGGCGGGAGGTCCGACACGCGGTCGTACCAACGCGCCATAACGATCACGACGGCGGCGAAGATCACGAGGCCGATCGCCCACCAGGTGAGGATCCGGCGGAAGAGCGAGCGACGAGCTTCGACGGCGCGGTGGTGCTCGCGGGCGGCGTTGGCCTGGTCGGCGAGCGATTGCTCCTCGGCCAGTATGCTGTCGGGCTTCGGCTCGGCGTTCGCCGCCGCGAACGGGACCACCGACGCGGGGAAGAGCACGCTCCCCTCGACGAACGCGCCCGGTGCGACGTCGTTGACGTCCAGCACGACAGTCTGGGGGTCGGCGATCCGGACGTTCCCCTGGAGCGGTCCATGGCCCCAGGCGCGGACCTCGCCGGCGACGAGTGCCCGGGTCGAGACCGGCGGACGGGGCTTCGAACCGTCGTCCACAGGAGCGAAGCAGGGCCCGTTCGGTCGCTGCGGCGGCGCGACCGACGCTCCCGGCAGGTGCACCGTGATCACGGCAGCGTCGGTCGGCACGGACCAGCCCTCGCCGATGAACTTCCAGAGCAGGTGCGCCGTGTCGGAGTAGACGTCGATGGCGCACAGCACGCGGTAGCTGATCGTGAACGTTCGATCCTGGTTCACCGCATCGAACCACCACATGGCCTTGAACTTGAACCCGCCCGGACCCTCGAGGACGGGGTCGTCGTACGAGGCATGGCCGGCCGCCTCGACGCCGTCGGGCACGTAGCCCGTATCTCCTTCGCGAACCTGGAAATCGACGACGTCGTCGAACTGCTTGTGCTCGACCGTGAACGTCGCAAAGTGGAAGTGGCCGCGGAAGTCGTACGTGCGCTGCTCCACGAGCGTGAGCGACCCGTCGGCATTCACGGTGGCGTCGATCCGAACGGACGGGAACCGGTACGACTTGCCCGGCGTGCAGCCCGAAAGCAGGATCGCCGCAACAACGAGCAGCGGTCCCAACGTCCAGGATCGGCGGCGCACGGTGCGAATCGTAGTGGCGCTCCCCAGGGCCCCACCAGTGGATCAGCGAGAGTCCAGCTCCTCTCGGAGCGCGCCGAGGACCTCAGCCTCGATGAGGTCCTTCGGGCGCCCGGCGGCCTGCTTCATCCGGATGAGGTCGTCGATCGAGGCGACCCGAACCAGGAGGCCGTCCAGGTCCATCACGACCGCCGTGCGTTCGAGCTCCTCCATCGCCCGGACTCCGGCGGGGGCTCCGAGCACGTCGAGGTTGCCGGCCTCGGTCTCGAACGTGAAGTGATCACCGGCGGCGAACGTCTCGGCCTCCAGTCGGAATCGCACGCCCTGCGGAGCGCCCCGGAGCCTCGCTCGCAATTCCCGAAGAGCCAAGGCGAGCCGCTCCAGGTTCTCCCGGTCGCGCGCGTAGCAGATGTCGAGGTCGTTGGTCACGGTCGGCGAGCCGTGGAGGCGCACCGCGAACCCGCCGATCATCACGAACCGCACGTCGTGGTCGGTGAGGACCCGGAGCGACCGAAGGGGGTCGAACGGAGCAGTTCGCGGCGTCATCGTCGGCGCGGTCGGATGCGGTCGAGCGCGCGCGCCTCGGCCACCGCAACCCTCGCCCGCTCGGGAGGCGTCAGCGCGATGAGCCGCCGGATCGCCGTGCGGTCGAGGCCGATCCCCAGTCGCGGCCTGCTCTCGAGCGCCTCGCCGCACCCGGCCAGCAAGCGGTCGAGCGTGTCGATCCTGGGCACGACGCCCCCCCGTTCGATCCGGGCGACGACCGGCTGCGGCATACCGACGCGATGAGCGAGCTGCCGCTGCGTCAGGCCTGCACGCCGGCGAGCCTCAGTGAGTGTCCGGGCAGCGTTCACGCCACGATGATAGCAGAATCGCTATCACGAAGCCCGAGGGGCCCGCCGCCCGCTTCTCAACAGCCGTCTGGCCACCAGGATCCCGCCCGCGGACAGCGCACATGAGACGACCACGCCTGCGATGTCATTGACTCGGCCCGAGACAGCGTGCTCGACCGTGAGATCCCAGACGTCAACCCCAATCACCAACAAGGTTCGCCACGCCGGCCGCCTCGAGCGCCGGCAGAGCCCCGGGACCGTTCGTCGCGTTGATGACGAGCTCGCCGTGTGCGGCTGCCTCGGAGAACGTGCCGAGCGGGATCGATTCGTTGCGAGCCCGCCAGTCGTCGAAGGACTCCCCATACTGAGCGACGTCGTGGCGCAAGAGCAGCGCCTCGACATCCCGGGTTCCGATGATCACGTCGTGGCCGAGCTCGGCGAGCTTCGTCCCGATCGTTCGCCCCACGATCCCCGTTCTCTGGACTCCGACCTTCATCTCCGCTCCTTCCGCGTCGATGCCCATTCTGGCTGGTACCCTATGGGATACGGGCAACCACCCGGTTCGCCCCGTGAGGCTTCGCTTCTGCAGATCCTCCTGCCTTGAAGGACGGTTCGGCGCAGTCGGAGTGAGACCTCGCCGGATCGTCGCAAGCCATATGGGCTTGCAGGAGGAACACGAATGACCACGCACGACTTCCCCTCGCTCGGGGTCTCCGAGCCGGTGGTGCGCACGCTCGCCGCGCGCGGCATCACGACCCCCTTCCCGGTCCAGGCCCTCGTTCTGCCCGATGCAACGGCCGGCCGTGACGTGATGGCCAAGTCTCGGACGGGCTCGGGCAAGACCCTCGCGTTCGCGATCCCGATCGTGGAACGCCTGAGCTCCGGGTCGAAGACCCGCCCGCAGGCGCTGATCCTGGTGCCAACGCGAGAGCTCGCGGCTCAGGTGGTCGACGAGTTCGACGACATCGCCCGCGCGAAGGGCCTGCGGGTCGCGGCGGCCTACGGCGGCGTCTCGATCAGCGAGCAGGACCGCGGCGTGTCGCGCGCCGACATCCTGGTGGCGACGCCCGGGCGGCTCGAGGACCTGGCCGACCGTCGCAAGGTGAACCTGACCGGGGTTCGGGTCCTGATCCTGGACGAGGCAGACCGGATGCTCGACATGGGCTTCGCCCCGCAGGTGGCCGCGATCGTCAAGCGCATCCCGTCGGAGCGCCAGACGATGTTCTTCTCGGCGACGCTGGACGGTGCCGTGGGCGCGCTCGCGAGCCGGTACACGAACGACCCCGTCCGTCACGAGGTTGCCGCGCCGCGGGCCACCGTTGACGAGGCCGAGCACCGGTTCATCCCCGTCACCGAGCACAACAAGGTCGACGCCCTCTTCGACCTGCTGTCGCGCGAGCAGGGCCGCGCACTCGTGTTCACGCGCACCAAGCGCGGCGCCGATCGCCTGGCGTCGAAGCTCAAGGCGCGCGGGCTTACCGTCGCCGCCATGCACGGCGACCTCACGCAAGCGCAGCGCGAGCGCACGCTCGCGAAGTTCCGGAAGGGGACGCTCTCGACCGTGATCGCCACCGACGTCGCAGCCCGCGGCCTGGACGTCGAGGGGATCGCCCATGTGATCAACTACGACCCGCCGGCCGACGACGCCGGGTACGTGCACCGCGTAGGCAGGACCGCGCGCGCTGGCGCTGCCGGCACCGGCGTCACGCTGGTCACGCCGGAGCAGCAGGGCGACGTGTCGCGCATGGCGGCGCGCCTGAAGCTGGCGGACGAGTTCACCGCCGAGGGCATGACGGTCGCTCCGCCTCGCGTCGTGTTCAGCTCCCGCGGCCGCAATGCAGGCATGCGCCGGCGTCCGCGCAGCAGGGTCTGAGCGTGGCGACGGGCGGATTCCCCACGCCCGACGTCGAGGTGACGCTCCTCCTCGTCGTGGGCGATGCGGAGCGCTCGAAGGCCTTCTACCGCGACGTGCTGGGCGCGGAGCTCTATCGCGAGTACGGCGGGTCGTCGGTGGTGCTGAGGTTCCAAGGCACGTGGCTCTTGCTCGTGACCGGTGGCGGGCCGACGGCCGACAAGCCCGACGTGACGTTCGCCGTCCCCGACCCGCACCTCGCCACTCACGAGCTGACGCTCCGCGTCCCCGACTGCCATCGCGCGTACGAGGAACTGACGGCTCGCGGCGCGACGTTCCTCACGCCGCCGGTCGAGTACGAACACGAGATCAGAGCGTTCCTTCGCGATCCCGACGGACACCTGATCGAGATCAGCCAGGTTCGCTGACGCGTGGCGAACCCGCGCGCGACGAGACGTTCGATCCTGCGGTTCGCGCTCGGCCTGCCCGAGGCCTACGAGGACCATCCGTGGGGCGAGTCCGTCGCGAAGGTCAACAAGAAGGTGTTCGTGTTCCTGGGCGGCGGCGAGGACCCCGAGCATCTCGGGATGTCGGTGAAGCTCCGCGACTCGCTCGAGCAGGCGCTCGGCGTGCCGGGCTCGCGACCCACGGGGTACGGGCTGGGCCGGGGCGGGTGGATCACCGTCCCTTTCCGGGAGACGAGCCCTCCGGTCGAGGTCCTGACCGATTGGGTGGAAGAGAGCTACCGGCTGGTCGCCCCGAAGTCGCTGGGTGCAAAGCTCGACGCAAGGGGCGGACGGAGCCGGTGATCGAGGAACGAGGCCCGGCCGGCCCTGAGGGGTCGGGCCGGCCGGAGCCCCGGTTCGCGTCCGCCCCCGGCTAGGCGCCCGGCGCGTCGGGGAAGGGGAACGCCGGGGCCCATCGCCCGCGCAGGTTCTGGACGTTGGTGCCGTCGACGATCTCCACCGCATCCGTCGCGCCGCCACTCACCACCGCGACCACACGCACCGTATCGCCGGATCTCACGTCGGCGATGCCGTCCCTGCCGGCGTTCACGAGCGTGTTGGCGTCGACCGCGTACGTCGCGGTGAAGCCGTCCGCGCTCTTGACGGTGATCGAGGACGAGCTCACGGCGCTGACCGTTCCCAGTTGCGTGTCGAGGGTCTCGTACCCGCCGTTCGGCGCCGCGATCGTGAACTGACCGTGGATGGCGCCGAATCCGAACCCGTCGTGGCCGAAGAACCCGTGCCCGATCATCTTGCGCGGCAGGTTCGATCCCGCGGAGGACGATGGTGTCGAGCTCGCGGCCCCGGCTCCGGTGACGCTCGCGACGATGATCCCCGCAAGGAGGCCCGTCGCGAAGATCGCCACGGCGGCCAGGCCGAAGCGCCGGCGCTTCCCTCGATCCGCCGGCGGCGGCGGGATGGGCGGTGTGCTCGTTGTGTCTTCCATGCGCGGCTCCTCTCCGGACGGCTCGGGCCCGTCCAGATGAAGGGAACCGCTCGAGCCTTACAGGAGCCTGAGAATCCGGTGTGAATCCGGCTCTCCGGGGTCGCGACCCGCTGACGCCCGCCTTCAGGTCGAATCCGCGGGGAGTCCGTACGCGTACACGTTGCCGTCGTAGGAGCCCACGTACACCTTTCCGCCGATCATCGCGGGGCCCGAGTCCACACCACCGCCGGTGAGCCCCGTCCAGAGCACGGCGCCCGTCTGGGTGTCGAACGCGTAGAGCTTGTCGTCCCGGGAACCGACGAAAACAATCCCGTTCGCGACCGCGGCGCAGGACTGGATCTTGTCGCCGGTCCGGAACGACCAGACCGGCAAGCCGGTCGCGGCCGAGAGCGCATAGAACGTCTTGTCGAACGAGCCCACGAAGACCCGGCCGAACGCGACGGCCGCCGACGCATGGATCATGCTCCCCGAGCGGAACGTCCAGATCGTGGCCCCGGTCGAGGCGTTGAGCGCGTACTCCTTGAAGTCGTGCGAGCCGATGTAGACGGTCTGGCCGATGACGGCCGGCGAGGCTTCGATCGCCGCCCCGGTCTGGATGCTCCACTGGACGATCCCTGTGGCGGCCGTGATCGCATAGACGAACCCGGCGGAGGTCCCGATGTAGATCGTGCCGTTCGCGAGCGTCGGCGAGGACTCCATGTCGGCCCCCACCGAGGTCGCCCAGATCTGGGCGCCGGTCTGGGCGTTGAACGCATAGACGTTGTGGTCGTAGGAGCCGACGTAGACCACCCCGTTCGCCACGATCGGCGACGCGGAGACCTTCCCGCCCGTGTGCACGCTCCACTTGAGCGTGCCGGTCGCCGCGTCGAACGCGTAGAAGGTCGAGTCCCACGAGCCGACGTAGACGATGCCGTTCGCGATCGCCGGCGACCCGATGACGAGGTCGCCCGTCTGGGCCGACCAGAGCTCCGCGCCCGTCGTCGTGTCCAACGCGTGCAGGCGATGGTCGAACGAGCCGACGTAGACCACCCCATTCACCACCGATGGCGAGGAGACGACGAGCCCGGGCCCGATGTTCGTCGCCCAGAGCTGCTGGAGCTGGCCGACGTTGGCGGTCGTGAGGGTCGTCTCGAAGGGATTGAAGCCGGAATGGCGAAGGTCGAACCGGAACCGCGGCCAGGTGGGGACGACCCGCGCCGCGGTCGCCGGGACGCCCCCGAGCGCGACGAGCGCTGCGACCAGGGCGGCGGCGAGCACGCGCGTGCGGCGGGCCACCATCGGCGGAGACGCTACACCGACCGCCCCGCGGGGTCACGCCCGGACGAACAGGTTCGATTCAGTCCAGCTCGCGCGGGACGACGAAGCCGACCAGGTCTGCCGTGCCGGGCGCGAGCGTTCGCCAGTGCTCGCCGGGGAACTCGAGGGTCGCGAGAGCGCCGGTGACGAACCCCTCGCGCACGGCGGAGAGCGCGGGGCCGCTCGTGGCGAGCGAAAGGGCGAGCTCCTGCATGCCCGGGTTGTGCCCGATCACCATGATCGAGGGGACGTCGTCCGACGCGGCCCGAACCCGGTCCACGATCTCGGTCGCGCTCGCGGCATACAACGACGGGTCGATCACCACGACGACCGCCTCGCCGAGCGCGGGCAGGATCGCGGCGAGCGTCTCCCGGGTGCGAAGCGCCGAGGAGCACAGCACGAGCGAGGGCCTGACCTCCGAGTCCCTGATGTGGGCTGCCATGCGCTCGGCGGCGCGGCGGCCGCGGGGCGCGAGCGGACGCTCGGCGTCCGATGCGGCGGCGTCGCTCCAGCTCGACTTCGCGTGACGAAGCAGATACAGGTGGCGCACGACGCCGTCAGTCTATGGCGACGGCGCGCGACGGCGCCTGGCCTCGCGCCGGAGCACGATCGGGTAGCCGAGGAGCCCGATCGTCGCGAACACGAACCACTGGATCGTGTAGGAGAGGTGGGGCGGGCTGGCCGTGAGATCGGGGAGCGGCTGGGGCTCGGGGAGCGTCCCTGCCTGGCCGGGCGTCTGGGTCTGCAGGCGCAGGTACACCGGCGCGAGCTGGGTGGGGAGCGCCCGGCCGATCCGGGCCAGGTCGATCTTGATGAACGCGGGCCCCGCGGCCCCGGGCTTGCCGGGAGGGGGAACCTCCGAGGGAAACAGCACCCCGGAGACCGTCACGGTGCCACCGGGGGGACTCGCCGATGCAACAGGAGGCGTCTGATCCTCGAACGGAACCCAGCCGCGGTCCACCAGCAATGCCCGTCCGTCGGAGAGCACGAGCGGCGTGAGCACGTCGTTGCCGTTAAGGTCGCTCCTGGTCCGCGCGAGCCAGATGAGCTCGTGCGCCGTGTCGTAGGTCCCGGTCGCCGTCACGTGCCGGTAGGTGAACGCGCCGGGGTCGGCCGTCGATCCCGGGGGCACGAACCGGTCGAACGGGACGGTCGCCGCCCGGAGTCGAGCCGCGACCGTTCCGTCGAACCGATGCTGCCAGTGGAGCCGGCTGAGCTGCCAGAGCCCGGCCACGACGCAGCCCGAGATGATCGCAAGGACGAACAGGTGCCGCGCGATCTTTCGAGGCGTGAGCAAGTGGCGGAACATCCGGGCATCGAGCGTACCGGCTATCTGGTATGAGAGGCGCCGTGACGACGCGGCTGTCGGGAGGCTTCGTCTACGACTCGGCCTCTGGAGCGTTTCGGAGCTCCGATCTCCTGGTCGAGGGCGAGCGCATCGCGGGTCTCGACGTCGCGAGACGAGAACCGGACGCGTTCGACGTGGCAGGCCTGTACCTCCTGCCCGGCCTCATCGACTGCCACGTGCATCTGGCCATGCGGGCCGAGGACGCGGACCCGTCGGCCGTGGCCACGCGTTCCGACGCCGAGATCGCGAGCGACATGGCCGAGGCGGCCGAACGGACCCTGCTCGCCGGCGTCACCACCGTTCGCGATCTCGGTGGCTGGAACCACCTCGAGATGGGCGTCCGCGACCGGATCGCTCGCGGGGACCGGGCGGGGCCGCGGCTGCTGCTCGCCGGGCGACTGCTCTCGATGCCGACCGGCGCCGCCGACTACTACCCGGGGATGTACGAGCTCGCAAGCGGCGCGGCGAACGTCGCGGCCGCCGCGCGCGCGCAGCTCGAGCGTGGGGCCGATCACATCAAGGTCATGGCCACCGGCGCCATGCTGTCGCCGGAGGATGAGGACGCCGGCGCCACGCAGTTCGGCCCCGAGGAGCTGCGCGCCGCGGTGGAGACGGCGTCGGCCGAAGGCAGGCCCGTCGCGGCCCACGCCCACGCCACCCTTGGGATCCGCAACGCGACGCTCGCCGGCGTCGCGAGCGTCGAGCACGGAACCTACGCGGACGACGAGGTGCTTGCGCTCATGGCCGAACGCGGCACGTTCCTGGTCCCGACGCTGATGGCCTCGACCGCGATGCTCCGCGACCAGGTCGTCCTCGACGCGATGCCCGCCCACCTGCGCGACCGCCTCACGAAGAGCCAGGCGACCCACCAGGATGCCGTTCGGCGGGCGCGGCGCCTGGGTGTCCCCATCGCCATGGGCACCGATGCCGGCACCCCGGGAAACCGCCACGGCGCGAACGCGGACGAGCTGGTCGCCATGGTTGAGGAAGCCGGGCTCCCGGCGCAGGAGGCCATCCATGCCGCGACGCTCGCCGCCGCCCGGCTGATCGGGCGCGAGCGTGACCTGGGGTCACTCGAGCCGGGCCGTCTCGCGGACCTGATCGGCCTGGCGGGCGACCCCGCCGACGACATCCGGAACGTCACCCAAGTCCGCTTCGTCATGCTCGCCGGCCGCGTCGTCCGCGACGATCGCTGAGAGCGATTCAGGCCGGGAATCTCGCGCGGTGCCCTTCCCCGGACGCGTGGCGACGGGGTAGGTTGGGGCCGTCACACTGCCCTGCCCGCGAAGCTGCCCGCGAGACCAGGAGGTGGGTATGCAGGGAAGGAAACTGCTTGGCATGGGGACGGGGCTGGCCCTGATGGCAGGCCTCGTCATCGGAGGGGCGCCGGGCGTATCCACGGCCGCACCGGCCCCGCTCGCGAGGGGCGGGCACGTCTCCGCGGTCGCCCGGCCCGAGGCTCGTGGCGGCGCCGCGCGCGGTCTGTCGCCCGCGACGACGTGCATGACACCGGGCGGCGGGAACTACCAGGCCGACTGCAACAGCTCCGGCAACCCGGTCAACGAGACGACGATCGCCGACAACGGCACGACGTACGTTGCCGGGGCGAACGATTACAACTCGTACAACGGCAACGCGGACCTCGGCTACTACACGTCGACCGACGCGAAGACCTGGACCGACAACGGCCCGCTCGACCTGTTCGCCCAAGGCACGAACCACGCTGCCGGCGACCCGGGGCTCGCCATCGACACGGCCGGCGTCTCGTACTACTCGGGGATCTACTTCGACTACTTCGACTGCACGATCGGCGGGCTCGAGCTCGCCCGTCGCAACCCGGCGAACGGAACCTGGACCTTCTACCAGGTCGCGGCGAACTCGAACGCCCAGTTCCAGGACAAGCCGGCGATCATGCAGGACGGGACGAACGTGTTCGTGTCCTGGACCCAGTACGGCTCCTGCACGGGGGTGGGGGTCACCTCGCCGATCAAGGTCGCGATCTTCCCGGGAGGGGCGTCCTCCGTCCCGCCGACCAAGCTCCTGTCGGTTCCCGGGTCCACCTACTCCCAGGGCTCGGCCATGGCCTCCGACGGCCAGGGCGGGTTCTGGATCACGTGGGAGGAGTTCCCGAGCTCCGACGCGACCGTCGGCTCGATCATGCTCGACCACTTCAAGAAGCACGGTGGGTGGGGCCAGCCCAAGACGATCAGCCCGGCCGGGTTCACCGACCTGCCGAGCCCGCTTCCCGGGTTCCAGTTCCGTGACAACTCGTTCCCGATGATCGCCTTCGGCGGCAACAAGCCGCGCGTCGTGTGGTCCTCGTACGACACCGGGGCGGGGCGCACGTACCTGTACTCGGGCGGGAACGTCTCGATCGTCTCGAACACCGGCGGGGACCAGTTCTTCCCCTCGGTCGCGATCGACGCGAGCGGCAAGCTGGCCGTCTCGTGGAGCCAGACGAACCAGGCGAACTCGAGCTTCGACCAGTACCTCTCCTACCTCGGCGCGGTGACGAAGATCACCACCGCATCGTCGTTCCCGAACAGCGACCCGTTCTTCTTCGGGCAGTTCATCGGGGACTACAACGAGATGGTCGCCACCTCGACCGCCCATCCCATCTGGACGGACGTGCGGGGGCCGAGCTTCGCCCAGAACGGGCTGGTGTACTCGCCGTAGCGCACGATCCAGAGAAGGAAGGGAACGAACGAGGGGCCGCCCCGCAACGGGGCGGCCCCTCGGCATTGCGGTGCTCGTGACGCGGTCCGGCCTAGAAGGCCACCCCGCTCCACTCGTCCTGGCAGACGTTCGTCCGGGTGTCCATCCAGACGGCGTGCAGCGTGGTGCCTGCCCAGATGTTCCCGGTGTAGTCACCCATGAACGTGCCCCCGAACCCGTCCTTGCTGAAGGAGGAGGCGACGGTCGAGAGTGGCTTGTTCCCCTTCCAGCTGACGCCGCCGTTCGTGGAGACGGCGACCTGCTCCTTGTACGTGGAACCCGTCCGGAGCAGGTACGTCACCCCAACCCGGCCGGTTGCGTCGTCCACCGAGAGCCAGTTGAAGAACTGGTCGCTCGTGGAGGTACCGAACACGTTGACCGGGGTTCCCCAGCTCGACCCACCGTTCGTCGACTTCGTCACGCGCCCCTGCATGAACGTGCCCATGTTGTAGTCGGCGACGTAGACGTTCTGGCCCGCGTCGACATCCACGACCGGGATGTCGCTGACGCGCTCGCCCGTGGTCGGGACGCACCCGTAGAAGCAGGAGCCGCCCGCGAGCTTCACGGTGTGGATCACGGTCGGCGTGCTCCAGGTGTTGCCGCCGTCGGTGGACTTCGAGAACATCACCGACGCCGTGGTCCCCGCGCAGACGCTCGGTGCGGCGGTGCAGTTGATCCAGGTCGCGTACACCGTGCCGTCGTTGCCGACTGCCAGATCGCTGAACTGGTTCACGTTCGGGAACGTGGCCTGCGTGGAGACGGCCTTCGGACCAGACCACGTGGCGCCGCCATTGCAGGTGTGATCGACGGTGATCGTCTCGTGCGTCTCCGGGGCGTCGAACTGCGTGATCGAGGTGTAGAGGCAGCCGGCGAACGGGCTCGTCGCCGAGTGGTCGGCCTCGGTCCACGGCTTGTCCGGAAGACCGTTCGTGTAGAACGTGGTCGGGCCAGCCGCCGTCGGGGTCCACGTCACGCCGTTGTCCGTCGACTTCTGGTAGGCGATCACCGAGGACGGCCCGGCCTGGATGCCGAAGATGTAGGCCGTCCCGTCCAGACCGTACGCAACGTTGGGGTCACCGTCGCCCGAGTAGTTGTTGTTGATCAATGCCATGCAGTGCTGGTTGGGCCACGTGTTGCCGCCGTCGTTCGAGTTGAAGAACCCCTGGAGGCTCGAGCAGTTGTAGTCGTTCCCCCCGGACTCGAGCTGCAGCGAGTTCGTGGGGTTCGCGGCGACGGGGTCCTCGTTGACCGGCTGGGTGCCGTTGTTCGAGACCTGCACGTTCGGCAGGATCGTAACGCCGGGCGCCGTCGGCGTGGCCACCCGGCCGATGCCCGGTACGACGGTGCCGGCACGGATGGCCTCGGCCGTCAGGACGCCCCCGGAGAGGGCCTGATGGGCGTTCGGCGTTCGGGTCGCCGCCAGCGTCGTGGCCGGGGTCATCGCGACGAAGCCGGCCAGCGCGACGGGCAGTGCGGCGCCTGCGATGCGAAGCCAGGCGCGTCGACCACGGTGATACGGGCGGTTCCTTGCCATGCTTCCTCCCCTCGGAGTCGAGGACGGGTGCGGGCAGCAATCCCTATCTACTCCACCACGCGGGCGAAGTTCAACTCCAACGAAGGAATTGACCCCCCGCCGGCTATTCCTCTTCGCCCGAGGCTGAGGTCTGCTTGATCTTCTCGACGATCTCGGCGTTGGCGAGGGTGGTGACGTCCCCCAGCTGGCGCCCCTCGGCGACATCGCGAAGCAGACGGCGCATGATCTTGCCGCTCCTCGTCTTCGGCAGGTCCTCGGTGAAGATGATGTGCTGCGGTCGGGCGATCTTCCCGATGACCTTGGCCACGTGCTCGCGAAGCTCGGCCGCGACGGCGTCGCTCGGCGTCTCACCGCTCTTGAGCGTCACGAAGGCAGTGATGGCCTGACCGATCTCGGGGTCGGCCTTCGCCACGACCGCCGCTTCGGCCGTCCGGGGGTTGTCGACGAGGGCCGACTCGACCTCGTAGGTCGAGATCCGGTGCCCCGCGACGTTCATGACGTCGTCGATGCGCCCGAGCAGCCAGAAATAGCCGTCCTCGTCGCGCTTGGCCCCGTCGCCGGCGAGGTAGGTGTCCACCCCGTAGCGGGAGAAGTAGGTCTGGACGTAGCGGTCCGGGTCGCCGTAGATGGTCCGGAACTGCGCGGGCCAGGGACGCTTCAGGACGAGGTACCCGCCCCGGCCGGCCGGCACGGATCGACCCTGCTCGTCGTAGATGTCGGCCTCGATCCCCGGGAACGGCCGGGTGGCGGAGCCGGGCTTGAGGGCGGTGATGCCCGGGAGCGGCGTGATGAGGATGTTCCCGGTCTCGGTCTGCCACCAGGTGTCGACCACGGGGCAGCGCTCCGTCCCGATGAACTTCCAGTACCAGATCCAGGCCTCCGGGTTGATCGGCTCCCCGACCGTGCCAAGGAGCCGGAGCGAGCTGAGGTCGTGCGCCTGCGGGAACTGGGGCCCCCAGCGCATGAAGGCTCGGATGGCGGTGGGAGCCGTGTAGAGGATCGTGACGCGATGCTTCTCGACGATCGACCAGAGCCGGTCCTTCTCCGGCCAGTCGGGCGCGCCCTCGTAGATGACGCCCGTGGTGTGGTTCGCGAGCGGCCCGTAGACGATGTAGCTGTGCCCGGTGACCCAGCCGATGTCGGCCGCGCACCAGTACACGTCGTCGGCGTGGATGTCGAAGATGTACCGGTGCGTCGTCGCGACGCCGGTCAGGTATCCCCCCGTGGTGTGCACGATGCCCTTGGGCTTCCCCGTGGTCCCGGACGTGTACAGGATGTAGAGGAGATCCTCCGCGTCCATCGGCTCGGGTGCGCACTCGGCCGGCTGGCCGGCGATCAGCTCGTGGTACCAGACGTCGCGGCCCGCGGTGAACGGATGCTCGCTCCCCGTCCGGCGCACCGTGACGACGTGCTCGATGCTGGGGCAGTCGACGAGCGCGTCCTCGACGTTCTGCTTCAGGGGGACCTCCTGCCCGCGGCGGTAGGCCCCGTCGGCGGTGATGACCACCTTGGCCAGGGCGTCGTTGATCCGGTCCTTCAGCGCCTCGGCGGAGAAGCCCCCGAACACGACGGAGTGGGCGGCCCCGATCCGCGTGCAGGCGAGCATCGCGATCGGGAGCTCGGGGATCATCCCCAGGTAGATGGCCACGCGATCGCCCTTGCCGACGCCGAGCGACTTGAGGCCGTTCGCGAACCGGCAGACCTCCGCGTGGAGCTCCCGATACGTGATCGTCCGTTCATCGCCCGGCTCGCCCTCCCAGTAGTAGGCAACCTTGTCCCCGCCACCCGATTCCACGTGACGGTCGAGGCAGTTGTCGGACACGTTCAGCCGGCCGCCCTTGAACCACGTGACCCACGGCGGGTTCCAGTCCATGACCTGCTGCCAGCGCTCCATCCACCGAAGCGAATCCGCCTGCTCCGCCCAGAAAGCTTCGGGATCGGCCGCCGCCTCTTCGTAGATCCCCGGATCGTTCCACAGCGCGCGGTTGCGGAAGTCGGCGGAGGGCTCGAAGACGCGGTGCTCGGAGAGCAGCGCATCGATCGTGGACTCAGGCTGGGCCATCGAGACGACCTCCCTGTCGGTCGGGGCTCCCAATGGTATGGGAGGATAGGCCCCCGTGAACATCCTCGGGATCAACTGCTTCGCGCACGACACCGCCGCCGCGCTGCTGCAAGACGGACGGCCGGTCGCCTTCATCGAAGAGGAACGCTTCAACCGCGAGAAGCACACGAAGGCCTTCCCTGACCGGGCGATCGAGTTCTGTCTGTCGACCGGCGGGATCTCCATCCAGGACGTCGACGTCGTCGCGTTCGCGCATCGCGCCGGGATCGACTACGCGCGCGGAGCGGTGGACGCGCTCCGGCGACTGCCGCTGGGTGCGAAGCGCCTGGCCGCGCAGACCTACGTCGATCTCGCGCTCTGGCGCAAGCAGCGCGAGTTCCTGCGCCGAACCGGCTACCGGGGGCGCGTGGCGAACATCGGCCATCACGAGGCCCACGCGGCGGCGACCTTCTACGCGAGTGGCTTCGACGAGGCGGCGGTCCTCACGCTCGATCGCGGGGGGGACTTCCTCTCGACGACGCTCGGGATCGGCCGGGGCTCCCGCTTCGAGACGCTCCGCGAGGTGCGCAACCCCCATTCGCTCGGCGAGGTGTACACGGCCGTCACCGGCTGGCTCGGCTTCCACCCCAACGCCGACGAAGGCAAGGTCATGGGGCTCGCGCCGTACGGGACGGACCGGTACCTGCCCGCCTTCCGGGACCTCATCCGGCTCACCCCCGACGGTCTCTTCCGCGTCAACCTGTCCTGGTTCGCCTATCAGCTCGAGGCGGGGCCGCTCTCCAAGCGCTACCTCGACCGGTTCGGGCCGCCGCGGGTTCCCGAATCGGCGATCACCGAGCACCACCAGGACGTCGCGTTCGGCGTGCAGGCCATCACCGAGGAGGCCGGCCTGCACCTCGCCCGAGCCCTGCACGAGCTGACGGGCTCACGGAACCTCGCGCTCTCGGGAGGGGTCGCGCTGAATTCCGTCATGAACGCGCGGCTGCTCGCGGAGACCCCCTTCGAGCACCTCTTCATCCAGCCAGCGGCCGGCGACGCGGGCAACGCGCTCGGGGCGGCGCTGCACGTGTGGCACCACCAGCTCGGGAGGCCGCGCGAGTGGAGCATGGACCACGCGTTCTTCGGCCCGGAGTACTCGAACGCCGACTTCAAGGAGCTCCTCACCGGCCGCAAGCTGCCGTTCCGGGAGGTCGTCGATCCGGCGGCCGAGGCGGCCCGGCTCCTCGCCCGGTCCCGCATCGTCGGATGGTTCCAGGGCCGCTCCGAGGTGGGCCCTCGGGCGCTCGGCGCGCGCTCGATCCTGGCCGACCCCAGGTGGCCGGAGATGAAGGACATCGTGAACGCCGAGGTCAAGCACCGTGAGGGGTTCCGTCCGTTCGCGCCGAGCGTCCTGGACGAGAGGGGCCGCGAGTACTTCGACGACTACTACCCGAACCCGTTCATGCTCCTCGTGCTGCCGATCCGCAAGGACAAGCGCGACGTCATCCCCGCCGTGACCCACGTCGACGGCACCGGGCGGCTCCAGTCCGTGCTCCGCGACGGCAACCCCCTCTACTACCGCCTGATCGAGGAGTTCGAGCGCCACACGGGCGTGCCGGTCGTGCTGAACACGAGCTTCAACCTGCGGGGCGAGCCGATCGTGCACCGCCCCGAAGAGGCCCTGGCCGATTACCTCAACACGGGCATGGATGCCCTCGTCATGGGGAACCATGTGCTCGAGAAGGAGCCGATCGAACACACGTTCGCCGGTACTTGATCTGAAGCCGCGCTCCCGGGACAATTGAGCACGAGAGGCCGTCCCTGGACGGCCTCGAAGCGCATTTCGAGCACGACCGGCACGAGGGGAAGGAAGGGAGGTGACCAGATGGCGAAGTACGAGGCCTACTGCGTGAAGTGCAAGGCGAAGCGCGAGTTCGAGGGCGAGGAGACCACGCTCAAGAACGGGCGTCGCGCCGCCAAGGGCAAGTGCCCGGTGTGCGGGACGACGGTGATGCGCATCCTCGGCAAGTAGGGGGCGCGACCCTCCCGATCAGGCCCTGGGGCGGATGAGCTCGCTCGGCGCCCATACGGGCGGCTTGGCCATCCGCTGATGCCGCTCCGCCAGGTCCGCGATCGAGGTCTGTTCGAACACCCGCCGGATGGCGACGTGCACGTCCCCCCAGAGCTCCTGCAGCCCGCAGCGGGCGTCCTGGAAGCAGTCGTGATCGGCGTCGTTCAGGCAGTTCATGGGATAGAGCGGTCCTTCGACCGCATCCACCACGTTCGCAACGGTGATCGCAGCCGGATCCCGGCCCAGCCTGCACCCACCGCCGCCCCCACGGAAGCTCTCCACGAGCCCGGCCTTGTGCAGGGACCCGAGCTGTTGCTCCAGGAAGCGAAGCGGGATCTGCTGCGCCTCCGCGAGCGCGCGGGCCGGCACCAGGGCCTGCGGATCCCTCTCACGGCGAATGGCGAGCTCCACCATCGCTCGCATCGCGTACTCCGTCTTCTGGGAGATCTTGAGCATGCCGGGTTCCCCCCGCGGACTACGGTAGCCCCGGGCGCCCAGCCCGTCAACGAAACCGTCAGCCGCCGGCCCTGGGCGCCGCTCGCTCGCGCTCGTGCGGGCCCCCGTTCGGCTCGGCGGCCCCTGGCACCCCGGGCGGCCAGCTCGAGCGGGTGTCCCAGACGTACAGGACGACGACGCGGATCGCCGCCACCGTCGGCACGGCAAGGAGCATGCCCCACAGCCCGAGCAGGGACCCTCCGACCAGGAGCGACAGGAGCACCGACACCGGATGCAGGCGGACCGCCTGGCTGAGCAGGCGAAGCTCGAGGACCCTGGACTCGAGCTGCTGCACCAGGACGAGCACGACCGCGGAGGCGAGCGCGAGCCGCCACCCCCCGGCCACGTGCAGGGCCTGGCCGGAGCCACGGTTCGCCGTGAGGGCCACGAAGAGCGCCGGGACCGCCGCGATCAGGGTCCCGATCAGCGGCACGAGCGCGAACAGGCCGGTGAGCGCCCCGAGCAGCGCGAAGTACGGGAGCCCCACGGCCCAGAACCCACCCAGCGAGCAGAGCCCCACGAGGAAGGCGAGCAGCAACTGTCCCCGAAAGAACCCGCCGAGCGTCTCGCCGACCCGCCGGCCGAGGGTGACCACCTCGTCCCGCCGTCGCACGGGGATGATCGATTCAGCCCCGCGGCGGATCTTCGGCAGGTCGACCAGCAGGTAGAAGGCGATCAGGGGTCCGAGCAGGAACACGAACGCGAGATGCACGACGCCGGAGGTAAAGGCCGTGAGTCGCCCGAAGAACTGCGAGGCGCTCCCGGAGTTCGGCTCGAACGCGGCGACGATCGCCTTGGTGTCGACGTGGATGCCCAGCCGGTCGAACGCGGCCTGGACGCCCGTCTGCGCCTTCCCGAGGAGCGTCGGGACGGAGTGGACGAACTGGGTGACCTGGTGGCCCACCACGTCGGCGAGGTACGCGAGCGCGATCCCGACCGCGGAGAGCACCACCACGTACGTGAGGAGGGTTCCCCAGAGACGCCCGATGCCTCGCGCGTGCAACCGGCTCACGATGGGATCGAGCAGATAGATGACGACGAGCGCGACGACGAGCGGGGCGAAGATCACACGGACCGGATAGAGCACGAACCGATACACCGCCGCGATGAGGATGAGCAGCCCGATCACCGACCAGGCGAGCAGCCCCCACCGCGAGGCTCTCGCGACGAGGGGATTCGAGAGGAAGGGGGCCCGCTCCTTGTCCATCCGGATGTCAGCTTACGGCCCGGTGCCGGCCTGAGGTAGACCTCAGGGGCTGGGGGCGATCCCCGCGAAGTCGGTTCCGAGCACGATCGTCACCTGCACGTCGGATGGGTAGCCCGCGGGCGCGGGCAGGACCTGGGCCGCAGGGAAGTACTTGCGCTGGATCGCCTGCGCCTCGGGAAACGAGTCGGCCCGGTAGTAGATCGTGGTGGTCGGGGTCGTGATGCTGGATCCGTTCGATCCGGTGAGGTTGCCGGGTGGCTTGAGCGTGTAGCCCTGGTTCTTGAGCACGAGCGAGGTGCTCGCGGCCAGGCCGGTGGTGCCGGAGCCGTTCACGACCTGCAGGACCACGCCGTGCACCTTCGCCTTGCGCCTCGGTGACGCGGTCGGAGAGGGTGGGTGGCGCGACGTGGACGGGGATGCGTGTGGACCGGAGGCCGCGGTCGTGCCCGCGATCAGCTCGCTCGCGTTGCCGCTGAACCCCTGTCGGAGCACGACCACGCCGATCGCGACGGCCGCGATCAGCACGAGGATCCGCTTGAGCGTCCAGGTCGTCATGCCAGCCGCCGATGATACCCGGGTGATCCGGCGGGCGCCGGGCTAGGGATAGAGCCCTCGCGTGGCGTGCGCCTCGGCGACCCTGCCGACGCCCAGGATGGTGGCCGCGGTGCGCATGGTGACCCCGCGCGACTCGGCGATCGCGAGGACATCGACATAGGACTGCTCCATGATCTTGCGGAGCCGGTCGTTCACCTCGTCCTCAGACCAGTAGTAGGCCTGGAGGTCCTGGACCCATTCGAAGTACGACACGGTGACACCCCCAGCGTTCGCCAGGATGTCGGGCACCACGGGCACCCCGCGGTCGTTGAAGATCTCGTCGGCCTCGGGCTCCGTCGGGCCGTTCGCCGCCTCCACGATGATCGAGGCCTTCACGCGATGCGCATTGGCGCTCGTGAGCTGGCCCTCGATGGCGGCGGGGATGAGGAGGTCGCAGTCGAGCTCGAGCAATTCCTCGTTCGTCACGTCCTCCGCGCCCTCGAGCCCCCGGAGGCTCCCGGTCTCGGCCTCCTGGCGCCGGAGCGCCTCGGGCGTGAGACCGTCGGGGTTGTAGACGCCGCCCTTCACGTCCGAGACGCCGACGATCTTGCAGCCCTGCCCGTGCAGGAGCTCCACCGTGCCGCCGCCCACGTTGCCGAAGCCCTGGACGACGACGCGCGTGTCCTCGATGGCCCGGCCGCGGTGCTTGAGCGTCGCAAGCGTGATGTACATCACGCCGCGCGCGGTGGCCTGGTTCCGGCCGGCGGAGCCGCCGATCGCGAGCGGCTTGCCCGTCACGACGCCCGGCACCGAGAAGCCCTCGCGCGTCGAGTAGGTATCCATGATCCAGGCCATGACCTGCTCGTTCGTGCCGAGGTCCGGCGCGGGGATGTCCCGCTCGGGACCGATCAGCGGCAGGATCTCGGACGCGTAGCGTCGGGTCATGCGCTGCAGCTCGCCCATCGAGAGCTCGCGCGGCTCGACGACGACCCCGCCCTTCGCGCCGCCGAACGGGATGCCGACCACGGCGCACTTCCACGTCATCCACATCGCGAGCGCCTTGACCTCGTCCAGGGTCACCGCGGGGTGGTAGCGGATGCCGCCCTTGGACGGGCCGCGCGAGGTGTTGTGGTGGACACGGTAGCCCTTGAACACGGTGACGGTCCCGTCGTCCATCCGTGTCGGGACCGACACCTCGAGTGCCCGGCGCGGGTTGCGAAGCACCTCGTGGATGCCCGGATCGAGGTGCATCGCAGCCGCGGCGTCGTCCAGCTGACGCAGGGCGCTCGCCCAGGCGCTGCCCGTCTTCATGGAGCTCCTTTCGATCTCGTGCGGCCGTGTCGGTGCCGCACGATAGTACGGCCTGTGCCGACCCGGCCGTGCACCACCGGGACCCCCTCGGCGCGAAGACGCTCGGCCTGCCCGCGCTCGTGGCCGGGCACGAGGCGGCCGGTCGATGTCACGACGCGCCACCAGGGGAGCCCCTCGCTTCTGGCAAGGACGTTGCCGACCGCCCGCGCCGCTCCGGGGAAGCCCGCCTCCTCCGCGACCTCGCCGTAGGTCGCGACGTCGCCCGGCCGCAACCGCGCGATCACCGCCCGCACGCGCTCCTCGAAACGGCCGTCCACGTCGGCGACATGATCCATCTTCGACCGGTGTCGCGGTGATGTGCTCTTCTCGTGTCGGGAGCAGTTGATGGTCGCCTTCCGACGACCTCCGGGCTACGGTGAGCCCGGAGGGGCAGCCGCGTGGCGAAGAACCTCCGCAGATCACAGAGACGAAGATCCGCCTCCCGCGTTCGGCGGCGAAGGCTGATCGCCATCGCCGCACTGGCATTGCTGGTGCCCGTGATCTCCTCCTATACGGCGTTCATGCTCAAGCCCTCGAGCCTTCCGTTCGGCGTCCGCACCGTGGAGTGGATCAGGCAGAACCACGGCAACTGGTTGGTCGACGAGATCGAGCACGTGTGGTACTCGTTGCACGCGCCGGAAGAGGGAGGGCCGCAGCTGAAGAGCCTCCCCAGCGTCGGTCTCTCCCCCCAAGCCACTCCCTCCCAGAGCCCCAACCCGCCCGCCGCACCCTGGCCTGCGCCCATCAAGCCGGTCTTCCCTCACCCGCTCCCGGGAGAGGGGATTTGGAAGCGCACGGGCCCGCTGGTCGATGGGGCGCCACCCGTGCTGCTCACGACGTTTCGGAGCGAGCTCGCCTACCCGCAGATCGTCGCGTACGTCGCCTGGTTCGATCAGACGCGCACCGCGCTTGCGTGGTACCCGGGCCGCTACGAGCCCCCGAACGCGCCCATCCGCGGTCCGATGATGGTCCCCAACGACCAGCGGTGGCGGCTGCTCGCGACGTTCAACGGCGCCTTCACCTATGCCGCGGGTCTGAACGGCTCCTCGGTGAACGGACAGACCTGCGAGCCGCTGAGGGACGGCCTGGCGACGCTGATCGGCTACCGAGACGGCCGGCTCGACATCACCTCGTGGACGGGCGGGCCCAACGCCGGAGCCGACGTCGCCTTCGCTCGCCAGAGCCTGCGTCTCATCATCAACAACGGACAGCTCAACCCCGCGCTGGACACGAGTGACACGTGGGGCTACACGCTCGGAGGTGCGGTGCGCGTCTGGCGCACCGGCGTCGGGATCGATGCACGCGGCAACGTGATCTACGCTGCCGCCAACGACCAGACGGTGATCACGTTGGCGCGGATCCTCCAACGAGCCGGCGCGGTTCGAGCCATGCAGTTCGACATCAACCCCGAGTGGCCCACGCTGATCACCTATAGCCACCGGGGCGGCCTTGGCGTGACGAAGGTCCTCCCGAACTATCAGCAGCCCGCGACCCGGTACCTCGTCCCCGACGACCGCGACTTCTTCGCTGTGTACGAACGCCTGGTTGGCCCGATCACCGTGCCGTTCAAGTAATCCGCCAGCGGGAGCGGAGCGAGCGAGCTGGCGGTGGGATTCGAACCCACGACCTAGCGATTACAAGTCGCTTGCGCTACCAGGCTGCGCCACGCCAGCACTTCGGGATCGTAGCAGCCACCCGAACAGCCCCACGGCGAGCGCGGCCGACGCGTTGAGCGAGCCGGTGCGCCCGTGCATCGGGATCGCGACGAGCAGGTCGCACGACTCCTTGACCAGTCGCGAGATTCCCCCTTCCTCCGCTCCGAGGACGAGCGCGACGGGCCCGTCCGGTCCTGGCGTGTCGTCGATCGTCGCGGTGGCGGAGTGATCCAGCCCGGCGACGAAGAGCGCTCGCTCCTTGAGCGCGTCGATCGTTCGACGCAGGTTGGTCACGCGGGCGACGGGAAGATGCAGCAGCGCACCGGCGGATGCGCGGACCGCGGCGGGGGTGAGCGGGGCGGCGCGGCGCGAGCGGACGACGAGCGCCGCAGCGCCGGCCGCCTCGGCCGATCGCGCGGCGGCGCCGAAGTTCTGCGGATCCTCGATCCCGTCGAGGACGACCACGATCGTGTCGGGCCCGAGGGGGAGGCGGGCCAGGGCGCGCTCATCGAGCTCCGCGGGCGAGGAGACCACCGCGACGACGCCCTGGTGGTCCCGAACACCGTGGCGATCGAGCGCCGCCCGGTCGACGCGCGTCACGGGCACGCCGGCGGCGTCAGCCTCGGCGAGCAACGCGCGAGCCGGCCCCGATGCCGAGAGTCCGTTGGCCAGCAGGATCCGCCGGGCGTGCCCGGATCGGAGCGCCTCGGCGACGGCACGACGGCCGCCGATGGCAACGTCGGCGCCGTGCTCGCCCGGCCTCATCCCCGCACGATCGCGACGGCGAAGCAGCCGACGCCGTCGCCCGAGAGGCCCAGCCCTTCGGGACGCGTGGCCTTCACAGAAACGGCCTGGAGGGGAAGCTGGAGCGTCGCCGCCAGGTTCCCGCGGATCTCGTCCCGCCGGGGCGACACGTGAGGGCGCTCGGCCACGACGGTGAGGTCGCAGCTCTCGGTCGCTCGCCCGGCGTCCGCGAGGAGCGCAACGGTCCGCGCGAGGAGCTCGAGCCCGGCGATCCCCTGGAAGGCCGGGTCGGTGTCAGGAAAGTGCTGGCCCAGGTCCCCGATGCCGGCGGCGCCGAGCAAGGCGTCCGCGAGCGCGTGGCAGACCACGTCGCCGTCGGAGTGGCCCGCGAGCCCGGGTCCGTCTTCGAACCGAACGCCGCCCAACACGAGGGGCCGGCCCGCATCCCACGCGTGCAGGTCGATGCCGAGCCCGACCCGGAGCTCGCTCATCGTCGGGCTGGAGCCCCGCGGCGCGCCACGATCTCCTCGGCGCGGCGAAGGTCCTCGGGCGTCGTGATCTTGAAGTTGCCGGGCTCCCCAGCGACGGTCGCGACCGGCAGGCCCCGCGCCTCCAGCAGCAGCGCGTCGTCGGTCGCCTCGTCCGTGTCACCGGCCTCCTCATGCGCGGCACGCAGGCTCGCGCAGACGAACGCCTGCGGCGTTTGTGCCAGCGCCACGTCGTCCCGAGGGATCGTGTGCAGCACGCGCCCCTCATGCGTGCGCTTCAGCGTGTCGGGGACGGGGACCGTGGGGATGCACCCGTCGACATCGCGCAGCCCCTCGACGACGCGAACGAAGAGCGCGGGCGTCGCGAACGGCCGCGCCGCATCGTGGCAGACGATCGTGGCCGTATCGGCGTGCACGGCCGCGAGGCCTCGCTGCACCGAACGTCGGCGCGTCGGCCCGCCCGAGACGACGGCAGAGATCAGCGCGCCGCTTCGCAAGTCGCCCACGGTGTCCTCGACGCGGCGTCGTTCGCTCTCGGGGACGACGAGGACCACGCCGGAGATCACGCCCGACGCGTCCATCGCGGCGAGCGAGTACTCGAGCATGGGCCGGCCGGCGAGCGGGACGAAGGCCTTGGGGATCGCCCACCCGAGGCGCCGGCCCGCCCCGGCGGCGAGCAGGAGCCCGACGCCGCTCACGCGGCCTCCGCCGTCATGCGAACAGGGTAGCCGGTCGCCTCAGGGCTCGAGCGGGCGTGTCACGTCGGCGGCGACCTGGCCGAACACCATCTGGCCGGTCGAGGTCTGGATGGCGTTCGTCACCATCACCTTGATCGTGTCGCCGAGCAGATGATCGGCCTCCTCCACGACCACCATGGTCCCGTCGTCGAGGTAGCCGACGGCCTGCCCGCTCTCGCGGCCGCGGCGACTGAGCCGAACCTGCACCTGCTCCCCCGCGACCACCGGTGGGCGCAGGGCCTCGGCCAGCGCGTGGATCGACCGAACGGGGACCTCGACGGCCGCCGCGACCCTTGCCAACCCCGCGTCGTTGGTCACGATCGCGCCCCCCCGCGCCTTCGCTAGGCGAACGAGCTGGCTGTCCACCGGCTCCCCAGGCTGGAACGGCTCGTCCTCGACCACGACGACATCCACCGAGGGCTCGCGGCGCATGGCGATCAGCAGATCGAGCGCTCGCCGGCCACGATGACGGCGGCTGGGGTTGGACGAATCCGCGACGGCCTGCAACTCGGCGAGCACGCCGCTCGTGACGAGCAGGGTGCCGTTCAGGAAGCCCATCTGGATGAGCGCCAGGATGCGCCCGTCGAGGATGGCGCTCGAGTCGAGGACGGAGACCTCGCCCGGCCGGATGCCGGCCGCGCGAGGCTTCACGCCGAAGAGTCCGAACAGCTCGTCGCTCTTGTTGCGGCCGATCGTGTAGCCGAGATACCCCGCGGTCGCGTACAGGAACGTGATCGCCGGGTAGGCCGAGACCGCCGGGAGATGGAAGAGGGGAAACGAGAGCAGCGTGGCGAGGAGCAGGCCGATCACGAGCCCGATGGCGCCCGCAAGCACCTCGGCAGCCGGCTTCCGGCGGAACTCGCGCTCGAACTCCGAGACCGCGCTGGCCGTGCTCCGGCCGAACATCCCGCCCACCACGTAACCGACGCCGGACCCGACCACGATCCCGACCAGCAGCCGAGTCGAGGCCCGAGGGCCGAGGCTCGCCGCCACCTCCCAGCCCGCCACGGCGAAGATCGAGACCATGATGAGCCGGACGAACTCGACCATGAGCCAGTGCGGCCGGTGCCGTCGCGGAGGTGGTGGCTCGGTGGGGGCAGGGTCGAGCGGCGCCAGCGCGTCGTCCTCGGGTGGCGCGTCGATCGCTCGGGAGCCGGTCCGTTGCTTCATCTCGTAGGCGGGGGAGCGAAGCAGCGCCCCTGCCTGTCTACTTCGGGATCACGAACGGGCGGCTTGAGACGAGCCCTGCGGCTGGGGGCTAGTGCGATTCCTCGAGGACCTTGTCCAGCATCGCCTCGGCCTTCTCCTCGGTCGAGTCGAACGCGAACGTCAGCTCGGAAACCAGGATCTGCCGGGCTTTGGCGAGCATGTGCTTCTCGCCCGCCGAGAGACCCTTCTCCTTCTCACGGATGGACAGGTTCCGCACGACCTCAGCCACCTGATAGATGTCCCCGGAAGAGAGCTTGGCGAGGTTCGTCTTGTAGCGCCGGCTCCAGTTGGTGGCGACGAGGGCTTCCTCCTCACGGAGGAGATCGAACACCTTCTTGACCTCGCGCTTGGACACCACCTCGCGCAGCCCGACCTCCTCGGTGTTGTCGACCGGGACCATGAGCGTCAGATCCCCGTGCGCCAGTCGGAGCTTGAAGTAGGTCCTGCGCTCGCCGAACACTTCGCGTTCCACAAGGTCTTCGATGACGGCCGCCCCGTGGTGTGGATAGACGACCTTGTCTCCCTTGCCGAACACGACACCCCCTGGGGTTGTTCGATGGTTGGGCTGTGGCGGACAGCGAGGATAGCACGGCCGCAGGGCCCGGCGCAACTCGAAAGCGCAGGTCAGGGGCCATATGCCGCCTCCGGAACGCCTAATGCCCAGGACAGGGCCTGTCTGAGGTGGCTGGCCGGGACGACCTCGACGCCGGGTGGCACCTCGGCTGCGGCCTCCGGGGAGGCAGGCATGACCACCCGTCGAAGACCCGCCGCGGGCGCCGCGAGCAAGCGCTGGCCGGTCCCGGCGACGGCCCGGATGGTGCCGGTCAGGGCGAGCTCGCCAAGGAACCCGGTGTCGCGTGGGAGGGGGCGACCCGCGCTCGCCGAGGCGAGCGCGGAGGCGATCGCGAGGTCCGCGCCGGGGTCGTCCAGGCGCAACCCGCCGGTGGAGGCGCCGAAGAGCTCGGCCCGCCCGAGCCGCGAACCCAGGCAGCGGTCGGCGATCGCCGCGACGATGTGGAACCGCCGAGGGTCCAGGCCGCTCACCTGGCGGCGGGGCGGCCCGTCCGTCGGCACGACGAGGGCCTGGACGTCGAGCGCGAACGCGCGCCGGCCGGCGAGCGTCAGCGCGGTCGCGCAACCGGGCTCCGACTCGCCCTGGCCCCAGCGCGGACCGGCCTCGGCCTCGACGAGGCCGGTCCGCTGCATCTCGAACCATGCCACCTCGCCCTCCGGGCCGAACCGGTTCTTCGTGGCGGCAAGGATCCGCAGGCCCGACCGAGGCTCGCCCTCGAACGACAACACCGCGTCCACGGCGTGCTCCAGGGTGCGGGGCCCCGCGAGGTCGCCGCCCTTGGTGACATGGCCGATGAGGATCACCGAGATGCCACGATCCTTCGCGAGCGCGACCAGAGCGTCGGTGCACGAACGCACCTGGCCGACGCCACCGGCGAGCGCCTCCGACGCCGCATCGCGGAGGGTATGGATCGAGTCCACGATGAGGACGCGCGGGCTTTCGGCCACGGCGGTCGCGGCGACCTCGGCCAGGTCGCGCCCGCGCACGAACGAGAGCTCCCCACCGTCCAGGCCGAGCCGGTGCGCCCTGGAGGCGACCTGGCCCCTGGACTCCTCGCCCGAGGCGAGCAGGCAGGGGTGCCCGGCGCTCGACATCCGCGACGCCAACTGGAGGAGAAGGGTCGACTTGCCGATGCCAGGCGCCCCTGCCAGGAGGACCACCGAGCCCGGCACCAGCCCGCCGCCGAGGACTCGATCGACGCCGGGGAACCCGGTCCGGATCCGGGGATCCTCATGCTCGGGGGCAAGCGTCGTCACAACCGCGGGCCGAGCAGGCTCCGAGCCCCGCCCCGCAGCCACGACGGGGTGCTCGCTGACCGTGCCCCAGCCGCCACAGGAGCTGCAGCGCCCCGACCACTGGCCGGATGGCCGCCCGCAGTCAGCGCAGACGTACAGCTGCTTCAGCTTGCCCACCGGTTCACGATAACGACGGGGTCTGACACGCCCGGAATGGCGAGAGCCCAGTGGCCCGAAGGCCACTGGGCTCTGCCCTTGACGGTCACCCGGCGTCCCGAGCGGCCGCTTCCTCGGTGATCCGATGGCGCGGAGGAACCGCTAGCGCGTCCCTCCGCAGGATCACCTCTTGGGGAAGCTGTTACGTCTCCTGCCCGGCGAGCTCCACCGGGGGCGTGTCCGGCGGCACGAGGCCGCCCTCGAAGACGATGTCCCCGTCGCGGGCGTCCACGATCACCGTCTGACCGGCCTTGAACTCCTTCCACAGGAGCTTCTCGGAGAGCGGATCCTCCACCAGTCGCTGGATCGTGCGACGGAGCGGCCGCGCGCCGAGCGCGGGGTCGTAGCCCTTGTCGGCCAGAAGGTTCTTCGCGGCATCCGTCAGCTCGATCTCGATGTCCTTGGTCCGGAGCTGCTCGCGCACCCGCTTCATCATGAGGTCGACGATCGACTTCACGTCCTCGCGCGAGAGCGAGTGGAACACGATGACCTCGTCGATCCGGTTCAGGAACTCGGGACGGAACGAGCGCTTCAGCTCCTCCATCACCCGCTCCTTCATCCGGTCGTAGCCCATCTGCTCGTTCGAGGTCACGCTGAAGCCGACCCCCGGCCCCTTCTGGATGTCGCGGGTCCCCAGGTTCGAGGTCATGATGATGACCGCGTTCTTGAAGTCGACCGTGTGACCCTGGGCGTCGGTCAGGTGCCCGTCCTCGAGGATCTGCAGGAGCGTGTTGAACACGTCCGGGTGGGCCTTCTCGATCTCGTCGAACAGGACGACGCTGAACGGCTTGCGCCGGACCGCCTCCGTGAGCTGCCCACCCTCCTCGTAGCCGATGTAGCCGGGCGGGGAGCCGATCAGGCGCGAGACGGTGTGCTTCTCCATGTACTCGGACATGTCGAGCTGGATGAGCGCGTCCTCGTCCCCGAACAGGAACTCGGCCAGCGTCTTCGAGAGCTCCGTCTTCCCCACGCCCGAGGGCCCGAGGAAGATGAACGACCCGCTCGGCCGTTTGGGGTCCTTCAGGCCGGCCCGGGTCCGGCGGATCGCCTTCGACACCGCCGTGACCGCCTCCATCTGGTCGACGATGCGCTTGTGCAGCTCGTCCTCCATCCGGAGCAGCTTCTGGGTCTCCTCCTCGGTCAGCTTGTAGACCGGAATGCCCGTCCACGCGGAGAGGACCTCGGCGATCTCCTCCTCGTCGATCTCGGAGAGGATGTCCATCTCGCCGGACTTCCACTCCCGCTCGCGGTTGGCCTTCTCCTCGGTGAGCTGCCGCTCCTCGTCCCGAAGTCGCGCGGCGCGCTCGAAGTCCTGCGCGTCGATCGCCGATTCCTTCTTGAGCTTGGTCTCGGCGATGCGCTCGTCCATCTCGCGAACGTTGGGCGGCGCGGTCATCCGCCGGATCCGCATGCGCGAGCCGGCCTCATCGATCAGGTCGATCGCCTTGTCGGGGAGGAACCGATCGCTGATGTAGCGATCGGAGAGGTTCGCCGCCGCCACAAGCGCTGCGTCGGTGAACGAGACGCGGTGGTGAGCCTCGTACCGGTCGCGGAGGCCCTTCAGGATGTCGATGGTGTGGGCGACCGTCGGCTGGTCCACGTAGATCGGCTGGAACCGCCGCTCGAGCGCCGCATCCTTCTCCAGGTGCTTGCGGTACTCGTCGCGGGTGGTCGCGCCGATCGTCTGCAACTCCCCGCGCGCGAGCATCGGCTTGAGGATCGAGGCCGCGTCGATCGCGCCCTCGGCCGCCCCGGCACCGACGAGCGTGTGCAGCTCGTCGATGAAGAGCACGATGTCGCCGCGAGTCTTGATCTCCTTCAGCACCTTCTTGAGGCGCTCCTCGAAGTCGCCGCGGTAGCGCGAGCCGGCGACGAGCGCGCCCAGGTCCAAGGTGTAGATCTGCTTGCCCTTCAGCGTCTCCGGGACGTCGCCCTTCACGATCTTGGTCGCCAACCCCTCGACGATCGCGGTCTTGCCGACGCCCGGGTCCCCAATCAGGACGGGGTTGTTCTTCGTCCGCCGGGACAGCACCTGCATGACCCGCTCGATCTCCTTCTCGCGGCCGATGACCGGGTCGAGCTTGGTCTCGCGCGCGAGCTGCGTCAGGTTCCTCCCGAATTGATCCAAGACCATCGAGCCCTGTGGGGCCTGCTCGCCCGACTGGCCCTCGCCCTTGCCGCCGGTGTAGCCCGAGAGCAGCTGGATGACCTGCTGGCGGACGCGGTTCAGGTCCGCGCCCAGCTTCTGCAGGACCTGGGCGGCGACGCCCTCACCTTCGCGGATCAGCCCGAGCAGGATGTGCTCGGTCCCGATGTAGTTGTGTCCGAGCTGCAGCGCCTCGCGGAGCGAGAGCTCCAGCACCTTCTTGGCCCGGGGCGTGAACGGGATGTGGCCCGTGGGAGCCGCCTGGCCCTGCCCGATGATCTCCTCGACCTGGGAGCGGACCGCTTCCAAGGAGATCCCGAGTGACTCCAGGGCCTTCGCGGCCACGCCCTCGCCCTCGTGGATGAGCCCGAGCAGGACGTGCTCGGTCCCGATGTAGTTGTGGTTGAGCATCCTCGCTTCTTCTTGGGCGAGGACCACGACGCGCCTGGCACGGTCGGTGAACCGTTCAAACATCTCGCACCCTCCAGGCCGAACTTCCGGCCCGTGCCACCTTCCCCATCACCCCTCGGATCAGCGGACCACGTCCTACCCTCGGGGCTAAACAGGCGCCCCTGGCGCTACTCGCGCCGTGAGCGCCCTCGAGCCGATTATACCTAGGGGGTCCGACCAACCCGGCCGAGCCATCCCCCGATACATCCGTCCCTGCAACGCGTTCGTTTCAACAAGTTATTCGGGTCGCGCGTTCCCGAAGATTACCCCCGACCCCCCAAACCGCCGCTAGTTTCCTGTGAACTTTCGTACTTTCGACCCTGCGAACTGGCTGTGAGCGGGTCGAAAGGCTATCCGCGCAGTCAAACATCTCTGCCCCATTCCCGTTGGAACCTGGGAGTTCCGCTCGGCATTCTTGTGATGAGAATGGCCGGATGATACGGACCGAAGTGGAGCGGACCGAACGGTGCTCGTGCACCCAGTGCCCTAGCGCCTCAGGGACGGTTCGGCCCCGGGCGATGGTGGGGGAACAGGATCAGGTCCCGAAGTGATGCAGCGTCCGTGAGGATCATGAGCAATCGGTCGATGCCGAGGCCGAGGCCACCCGCGGGCGGCATCCCGTACTCGAGCGCCTCCACGAAGTCCTCGTCGTAGGGGTGCGCCTCCTCGTTGCCGGCGAGCTTCGCCTGGCGCTGCAGCTCGAACTTCGCGCGCTGCTCGATCGGGTCGGTGAGCTCGGAGTAGGCGGTCCCGAGCTCGATGCCGCCGATGACGGGGTCCACGTGTTCGGTGAGGGTTGGATCGGTTCGATGTGGCCGAGCGAGCGGTGAGACCTCGCGCGGGAAATCCATGACGAACGTGGGTTTGACGAGGGTCGGCTCGACGAGCTTCTCGTACAGCTCGAGGGCGACCTTCCCGGGGCCCCATGTCGGGTCGGTGGGTACGCCGCGGCGCTCGGCGATCTGGTGGAGGTCCGTCCGGTCCAGGGTGACCTCCTCGCCGACCTTCTCGGAGACCGAACCCAGGACCGTGACCCGGTCCCAGTCGCGTCCGAGGTCGAGCTCCGTCCCTCGGAACGTGACCCGCTCCGATCCGGTGACGGCGACGGCCGCGGCGAGCACGAGCGCCTGCGTCAGCTCCATCATCGAGAAGTAGTCGCCGTAGGCCTGGTAGACCTCCAGCATCGTGAACTCGGGATTGTGGCTCCGGTCGATCCCTTCGTTGCGGAAGTTGCGGCCGATCTCGTAGATGCGTTCGAGACCGCCGACGAGCAGCCGTTTCAGGTAGAGCTCGAGCGAGATCCGAAGAAACAGGTCCGTGTCCAGGACGTGGTGGTGGGTGACGAACGGCCGGGCCATCGCGCCGCCGGCCACGGGCTGCAGGACGGGCGTCTCCACTTCGACGAACCTGCGCGAGTCGAGCAGCTCCCGGATCGCGCGCGTCGCCTGTGCGCGCGAGGTGACCATGCGTCGCGAGTCGAGGTCGCTGAGGAGCTGGAGGTGGCGCTGACGTTGCTGCTGTTCGGGGTCCTTGAGACCGTGCCACTTCTCCGGCATGGGACGCAGGGCCTTCGTGAGCAACGTGAGCTCACTCGCTTTGACCGAGAGCTCGCCTCGCTTCGTCGTCGCAACGACGCCGTCGGCGCCGACGATGTCCCCGAGGTCCAGATCGCGCACGAGGCCGTAGTTCGGTCCCATGGCCTCCCCGGAGAGCATCAGCTGGATGTCGCCCGTGGCGTCGCGCAGGGTGAGGAAGGAGAGCTTCCCGTGGCGGCGCAAGAGGACGACTCGGCCCGCGACGGCGACCCGGTCGTCGGTGGTGGACCCGGGTGCGAGGTTCGCGTAGCGCTCGTGCAGCTCCGCCGCGTGGGCCGTCGGCTGGTACCCGAGCGCGAAGGGCTCGACCCCACGGGAACGGAGCGCCAGCAACGCCTCCCGGCGAGCGCGGAGCGTCTCCTCGAGTCGGCCCCTGGGCTCCCCGGCCTCGGGCGGCTCACTCATCCCGCGCGGTGTTCTTCTCGAAGATGAGCCGAAGGCCCCTCAGCGTGAGCCACGGATCGTGGTGCTGGATGGAGCTGCAGTAGGGAAGGACCGCCTCGGCGAGCCCGCCGGTCGCGACGACGGTGGCGTGCCCGCCCAGCTCCGGCTCCTTTTGCATGCGCTCGACGACGCCGTCGACCTCGGCGGCCGTGCCGTGGATCAGCCCCGACAGCACGCTCTCGGCGGTGTTCTTGCCGATCACGGCCTTCGGCGCACCGAGCTCGACCCGTGGCAGCCGTGCGGTTTCGGTGAACAGCGCCGTCGCGGAGGCCTGGATCCCCGGTGCGATCACGCCGCCCAGGTATTCGCCGCGCTCGGAGACCGCGTCGTAGGTCGTCGCCGTGCCGAAGTCGACCACGATGCACGGGCCCCCGAACGCCGAGAGCGCCGCGAGCGCGTTCGCGATCCGGTCGGCGCCGACCTCCTTGGGGTTGTCGGTGAGGATGGGCATCCCGGTGCGCACGCCGGGCTCGACGACGACCGGCGGGAAATGGAAGTACTCGCGGACCATCTGGCGGAGCGCCAGGGTCTGGTCCGGCACGACGCTGGCGATGGCGACGCCCGTGATCTCGCGCGAGAACGAGAGGCCCTGCTGCTGGAGGAACCCGCCGAACAGGAGCGCCAGCTCGTCCGAGGTCCGTTCGGCCCGGGTCGCGATCCGCCAGTGCCATGTGAGGTCGTTCCCCTGGAAGACCCCGAGGACGGTCTGCGTGTTGCCGACGTCGATGGCCAGGAGCATCTACGCGCCTCCCCGCGCGTCCGTATTGTGCACGGTCGCGGCATCCGGCCACGGCAGGAGCAGGTTGTCGATCAGCCGGATCTCGCCGAACCGCGCTGCCGCGAGCGCGCGTGCTGGCCCCTGGATGGTCGTGACGTCCGCCCAAGAGTCGTCGGCCACCACGGCGACGTAGTCGAGCCGCGCGAGGGGCTCCCCCCCGATCGCTCGCGCCATTTCGGCACGAAGGACGTCGGCGCTTCGCTCCCCCTCCCGGACCCGGACCGCCGCGTCCGAGAGCGCCTCGAAGAGGATCGGCGCCGCCCGGCGCTGCTCGCGTGTCAGGCGGGCATTCCGCGAGGACAGCGCGAGGCCGTCCGGCTCACGCACGGTCGGGCAGCTCACGATCGCCGTGGGCTCGTCGAGGTCCGCCGCCATGCGCCTGATGAGGGCGAGCTGCTGGGCGTCCTTCTCGCCGAAATAGGCCCTGGCCGGCCTCGTGAGATGCATGAGCTTCGCCACCACGGTGAGGACCCCGCGGAAATGCCCCGTCCGCGACCGGCCCTCCAGGCGCTCCCCGAGCGGGCCGGGGTCGACCGTGACCTCGGGTGGCCCCGCGGGGTACATCGCCGCCTCGTTGGGGACGAAGGCGAGCGCGCAGCCCGCCTGGTTCGCCACGTCGAGGTCGCGCTCCAGCGGTCGTGGGTAGGCGTCGAGGTCGAGGCGTGAATCGAACTGGAGGGGATTGACGAAGATCGAGATCACGGGGAACGAGGTCTCTTCGCCCGCCCGCGCGAGCAGGCGCGCGTGTCCCGCGTGGAGGGCTCCCATCGTGGGCACGAGCCCCACGACGCTCCCGGACGAGCGCGCGTCGTCGCACGCCTGGCGAAGTCGGTCGGGGGCATCGGTCACCTCCACTCGGCGAGGACCTCCTCCAGCCGTTCGCGGTCGCGCTCGGAGAGGCGGCCGTCCTGCAAGGCGAGCCGCCCGGCCACGCGGGCGAGCGCCACGTACGCCTGCACGAACTCCGGTCCCCGGTCCGCGAGCGCCCGGAGGTTTCGCGCGACCGTACCGAGGTCGCCGCGCGCGGCGGGCCCGGTGAGCGCCCGCCTGGGACCGTGCGCGATCGCGGCATCGAGCGCGGCCCGCGCGAGCGCCTCGAACCGCGGCACCGGATCCTCGAGCCCCGCGCGACGGAAGAGCTCCTCCGCGACGCCCTCGACGGCCACCAGGTAGTTCGAACAGAACACGGCCGCGGCGTGGTACAGCGGCTTCACGTCGTCGGGGAGGCGGAAGGGAACCGCGCCGATATCGCGCGCGAGCGCTTCGCCCTGCTCGTACCCGAGCTCCCCGCGAGCCGTCACGGCCACCGCGCTCCCCGGAAGGCGCTGGATCCCGTCGGGGACGTCGGGGAAGGTCTGCAGGGGGTGCAGCGAGAGCGCCATGGCCCCTAGTTCCTCCGCCGGGGCGAGCGCATCCAGGCCGACGGAGCCAGAGCAGTGCATCGCCGCCTGTCCGTCGTGGAACGCACCCTTCGCAGCGAGGGCGGCGCAGACCTCCTCGATGTGGTCGTCGGGGACGCCCAGCAGCACGACGTCGGCGCTCCCGGCCACGGCGTCAACGTCCTCGAGCGGAAGGTAGGGCGCGAACAGCAGGTAGCGGCGCGCACGCTCCTCGGTGGCCGACCGGCCGGATGCCGCGACGACCCGGTGGCCCGCTCGTTCGAGGAGGACCCCCATCGCGGTCCCGACCCTGCCCGCGCCGACGATGGCGACAGTGCTTCGTGGCGAGGACGCAGCCGAATGAGGGGCGATGGTTCCGGGTCCTTGTCGTCGGGTACCGGACGGCCGCGAGTATAGCCTCGGTGCCTAGCCCGACCTGGCCATCGCGGGCGGCCACTGGCCACGTGCGGACACGGGTGCCTCCGCCATCGGCAGCCGGAACGAGAACGTGCACCCTCGCCCCAGCTCGGACTCGAGGGCGATCGATCCCCCCATCGCCTCGACGAGGCGCTTGGTGATGTAGAGCCCGAGCCCGACGCCTCCCGTCCGGCGTGTGAGCCCGCTGTCGGCCCGGAAGAACCGCTGGAACACGAGCTCCTGATCTTGCGGGCGGATCCCCTCGCCTTCGTTGCGGATCGTCACGAGCGCCGCGTCGCCCACGACCTCCACCGACACGTCGATCGACGAGTCGGGCGAGGAGTACTTGAAGGCGTTCGAGAGGAGGTTCGAGACGACCTGCCCGACCCGGAAGGGGTCGGCGTGGACGAGGACGGGCCCGTCGGGACGGACGAACTCGACGGGATGCGGGCTCGGCTGTTGCTCCGCCTCGCGGATCTGCTCGAGGAGCGCTTCGCGCAGGTCCATGCTGACGAGGTCGAGGGCCACCTTGCCCGAGTCGATCCGCGAGACATCGAGGAGGTCGTTGATGAGCCGCTCGAGCCGTTCGGCCTGCCGCAGCATGATGCTGTAGTACTCGTGCCGCGCATCCGCCGAGTCCTCCACCAGCCCCTGTTCGAGCGACATCAGGAAGCCCTTCAGCGGGGTGAGGGGCGTGCGCAGCTCGTGCGAGACGGTCGCGACGAAGTCCCCCTTCATCTGCTCGGCCTCGAGCTCCGCGGTCACGTCACGCGCCACGACGACGAACGCCTTCGCGCCGCCGTCCCGGGCCGGCATCGAGTTGCTCGTGTAGCGGATCCATCGCTCCGACCCGTCGCGGCGGATGAGACGGGCGTCCTGGGACTCGGGCGCGTCCAGCACCAGGGTCCCGACCGAGGTGGCCCTCGAGTCCTCCTGCTCGAGGTGCAGCCGGAGGACCTCGTCGCAGGCGCTCCCGACGACGTGGTTGCGGCCGAACCCCGTGATCCGCTCCATCGCCGGGTTCCACGACAGGATCCGGCGGTCCGGCGAGACGACGAAGATGCCGTCGCTCGTGTTTCCGATGACGTCGGCCAGGTGGCTCCGCTGCTCGACCGTCTCCTGGAAGAGGCGCTCGTTCTCCTGGTTCACGTAGACCTGCGACGCGAGCGCCTCGAGGAGCGATGCCTCGGCCGGCGAGAGGTGCTCGCGCCGGTGCACGGCCAGGACGCCCCGCACGTCCTGCGCCCCCCGGATCTCCGCGAGATACGTCGCCATGCCGGGCCGCGTGCTCACGAACGACGCGGGATCGCGATCCTCGGATTCGAGCGCCATGGTGAGCAGGACCCCGCTCTCGGAGTTGTACACGCGCACGTCCTCCTCGCACATGACGAGCTCCACGGCCGCCGCATCGAGCATCTTGCGGACGAGCTGCAGAAACGGCAGGAAGTCGAAGGCCGAATCGAGCGGACGAAGGAGCGCCCGGCCCGCCTCGTACAGGGTCTTCATGCGGTCGCGCTCGCGCGCCTGCTCCTCCTCCCGCTTGCTGTGAACCCAGCCGCGATAGGCGAGGAACGTGATCACCATGGGGGCGACGAGGAGCGGGAGGCCGACCGGACCGGAGCGCCACACGAGCGCGGCGAGCATGCCGATCGTGACGTTCCCCGCCGCGTGCAGCGCGTTCAGCCCTTCGGGCAGGACGAGCACGCGGCGGAGCGGCTCGCCCTCGACGAGCGAGATGATGCTCGCGATGAACGTCTCGTTGATCGCGAAGTACGCGAGCATCGCGACGGCGGCCGCGAGCCAGCCAAGGAGCTGCAAGGAGTCGGGCAGTCCGAACAGGCCGTAGACGAACTCCGCCGCCGTGATGGCGAGCAGGAACTGCGCGGTGTTGTACGCGATCTTGTACCAGTCCCAGTGCCGCGCCGAGTGGCCCAGGAGCGTCCCGGCGATCACGGCGAACGTGAGGACGCTCGGCCTCGCGAACATGAGCGCGGGGACCCAGATGGCATCGGTGAGCGAGAAGTTCTCGGTCTCCGTGCGGTGGCGCACCGCCACGGTGAACTGTTCCGAGAGCGCGCTGCCGAGGGAGAGCCCGAACCACGTGAGCAGATCCCATCGGCCCCAATGGGTCAGGTCCGGGATTCGGATGCCCAACGCCAGGGCGCCCACGACGATCGTGGCGAGGATGAGCCGGCGCGCGGCTCGTGGAAGCTCTTGGAAGGCGCTCATCGTCCAGCACAAATGTCGGTTGGGCGGGGGCCGCGGTTGACCTGGGAACGGACGACTTCAGACGAGCGGCGGCGCGTACGGGCGAACGCCGCCCGCGGGGAAGCCGGGCCCGGGCCGAAGCTCCCCGATCGAGCGGCCGTCGGGCAGCATCGGATCGGGGTCGAGCTCCAGGAGCGGCACGAGCACGAAGCCCCGCTCGTGCATCCGCGGGTGCGGAAGGGTGAGGGCCGCGTCTCGAACGATTCGGCGGTCAACGAGCAGCAGATCCACGTCGATGACGCGCGGACCCCACCGCTCCTCCCGCACGCGCCCGAGCTCACCTTCCACGTCGAGGCATGCGTCGAGGAGCTCTTGCGGGGACCGGTCCGTGTCGACCTCGATCACAGCATTCAGATAGTCGGGCTGCGGCGGCCCCACGGGGTCGGTCTCGTAGACGCGCGACGAACGGATCACCCGGATGCCCGGACGCTCGCCCAGGAGCGTCACGGCCTGGTGCAGGTTCGTCAGACGGTCGCCGAGGTTCGAGCCGAGCGCGACGAAGGCTCGCTCACTCATCCACCGTCGCCTCGGCGAGCACGTCCGCCACGCCGAGCGAGGCCGCCGCAGCCGGCTTGTGCACCGCGGCGGTCACCCGGGCGATGTCCCCGAGGGCCATGACCGACGACGCGACGACCTCGGCGAGCGTCTCCAGCAGGACGAACGAGTTCGTCTCGACCGTCTCCTTGGCTGTCGCCACGATGTCGCGGTAGTCGATCGTGTCATCGAGACGGTCCTCCCCTCCACGCACCCAGACCTCGAGGTCCACGACGAACTCCTGCGTCTGCAGTTGCTCGCCGGGGTTCGCACCGTGGCGGCCTGATGCGCGGATCCCCTCGATGCCGATCATCGTCGTGGGGTCGCGATCCTTCCTCACCGTGATCCCTCGGCCGCGCGGGCGCGCGCCTTCGCCTCGGGGATCCTCCGGAAGTCCCACGACGACACGTGGTCGGGGGTGAGCCGCAGCCACACGCGGTTCCGCCATCGCCCATACGGAGTCGGGTTGCCGCCCAGGTACTTCCGCGACCATTCGGCGTCGACGTCGGAGAGGCGCGGATCGTTGCCGGCCTCGCGGACGGTCCCGCGCAGCACCACGCCGCGAAGCTCCGCGTAGGTGGCGCCGTCGTCGATCACCGCCGCGACGCGCGCATCGGTCGCGAGGGCGTTGCGGACGGTGACGTTTCCCCGCGTCGAGTTCAGGAACAGCTCACCGTCGAACCACACGAACCAGAGCGGGACCACCTGCGGCTCGCCAAGCTCGTCGACGGTGGCCACGCGAGCCGTTCCCTGCGAGCGAAGGAACGCGTCGAGCTCCAAGGGCGGCAGGGAGAGGTCGAGCGCGCCCACCTCAGCCCTCACCCCGAGGGCGCTCCAGGAACACGGGGATCGGGCCGCTTGCGGCCGCATGCGCGTGGCCCTCGGCGAGGTACCGGGAACGCAGGTACTCATAGACGAGCGGGCCGACAGTCCCGGGCGCCTCCTCGGTGACGAAGTGCGAGCAGCCCGGGAGGAGCGCGAGCGTGGAGCCCGGGAGCAGCTCCTGGAGTCGCTCGGCGGTTTCGGCCGGGACGAAGGGATCGTCCTCCCCCCAGATGAGGAACGTGGGGACGTCGAGCCGCGCGAGGCCCTCGGCGGGGTCCACCAGGCCCGCCGCCAGGGCGGCGCGACCGGCGAGGACGAAGCGGGCCGGGTCGGCGAGCCATGGTTCGAGGTACGCGTCGAAGGTCTCGCCATCGACGCGACCTGCGCGCGATACGCCGCGTTCGAGGATCCGGCCGAACGCGTCGACCACGTCCTTCGATGCCGGCGTGCCCTCGAGCATCTCGGGCACCATCCCCACGCCGCCAAGCGGGCGGTCCTCGAACGCCGGCGCGTCCATCACCACCAGGCACCGGACCCGCGGGCCGTCGGGGTCGAGGGCCATCCGGAGCGCGACGGCACCGCCCGCACCGTGGCCCACCACCGCGACCTCGTCGATCCCGAGCACCGCAAGGAGCGCCGCGACGCACCTGGCCTGGGCCGGCGCGGACAGATCAGCGGACCCGCGCGCCTCACTCGCGCCGAACCCGAGCAGATCGGGGACGATCACCCGCATCCGTGATGCGAGGAGCGGCACCTCCCGGCGCCAGAGGAGCGACGACATCGGAAAGCCGTGCACCAGCAGGACCGGCGGGCCCTCACCGGCATCGGCGAAGGCCATCCGGCCGCCCGGCACGCGAACCGACGACCCGCCGGCGAGCGTCATGCAGCGCCCCTGATCGCATCGACCATGCGCACCACGCGTACCATCTGCGGGACGTCGTGCACCCGGACGACGCTCGCGCCGTTCGCCGCAAGCCACGCCACGGCTCCGGCCGTGCCCTCGAGTCGGTCGTGGACCTCGGTGCCCAGCACGGCCCCGACGAACGACTTGCGCGAAGGTCCGGCCACGACGGGCCGGCCGATGTCCCTGAATCGCGCGATCTCCCGCATGAGGAGCAGGCTCTGCGGGGCGGTCTTCGCGAACCCGAGCCCGGGATCCACGGCCAGGCAGTCCTGGTCGATCCCGGCCGCGACCGCTGCGCGAACCCGCTCGGCGAGCGCGTCGCGAACCTCGCCGACGACGTCGTCGTAGTCGGTGAGGCGCTGCATCGTGGCGGGGTCGCCGCGCATGTGCATGAGCACCATGCCGGCGTTCGCCTCGCGCACCACCTCGAACATCGCCGGGTCTCGTCCCGCGGTCACGTCGTTCACGATCGTGGCTCCGGCATCGATCGCGGCCCGTGCCACCTCCGCCTTGCGCGTGTCCACGCTCACCGGCAGGCCGAGCTCGGCCACGAGGCGCGCGATGACCGGCACGACGCGCTCGCACTCGTCGACCACGGGGACCTCCGGCGCCCCGGGCCGAGTGGATTCGCCTCCGACGTCCAGGATGTCGGCGCCGCCCTCGGCCATCGAGAGCCCACCGGCGACGGCGGCATGCTCGTCGAAGTGCAGGCCGCCGTCGGAGAACGAGTCGGGGGTCACGTTCACGATCCCCATGACGAGCGTTCGTCCGAGGTCCAGCACGGCGGACCCCGCCCGCCATCGAAGCGGCGGCGTCATGGCCGGCCGCGACGAACCAGCTCGAGCGCCTCGGTCCGCGTCCGCGCGTCGCTCCGGAAGACGCCACGCACGGCCGAGGTGACGGTCGTCGCGCCCGGCTTCTTGATTCCCCGCATCGTCATGCAGAGGTGCTCGGCCTCGATCTGGACGAAGACCCCCCGCGGATCCAGGGCCGCATCGAGGGCGTCGGCGATCTCCGTGGTGAGACGCTCCTGCACCTGCGGGCGCTTGGAGAGCAGGTCGACCACGCGGGCGATCTTCGAGAGGCCCGTGATGCGGCCGTCCTGGTTCGGTACGTAGGCGACGTGCGCACGGCCGGAGAACGGGATCAGGTGGTGCTCGCACACGGAGTACAGGGGGATGTCCCGAACCATGATCATCTCGTCGTGGCCGGCGCCGGCGACCACGGTGAGCAGCTCTCGCGCGTCGGCGCCCACGCCCGCGAACAGCTCCGCGTACATGTCGGCCACGCGGCCGGGCGTCCCGGCCACGCCCTCGCGCGTCGGGTCGTCGCCGATCCCCTCCAAGATCAGCCGAACGCCCTCGGCGACCTTGGCACGGTCGAACCCCTCGCTCACGCCGCCACTCTACCGGCGTCAGCGCGCCGGAAGGATGCGCTCGAGTGCCTCGGGCAGGCCGGACAGGTCGGGGAGCTCGGCCGCGCGCGGGAGTTCGCTCCGCTCGCCCAGACGATTGATCCACACGGCGGGGATGCCGAGCCGCGCCGCGGGCTCGATGTCGTGGAAGAGGCTCGCGCCGACGTGGACGTGGCGCGATGGGTCCGCGCCCGACCGTTCGCGGAACGCGTCCCAATGCCCCGGGGCCGGCTTGTAGGACCCCGCCTCGGCGGCGGTGATCGAGAGGTCGGGCTCGACGCCGATGCGTCGGAACGATGCCGCGAGGAAGTCGGGGTCGGTGTTCGAGAGGATCGCGATGCTCCAGCCTCGCGCGCGGATCTCTCGCAGCGCGGCGGGGACCTCCGGGAACACCCGCCAGGAAGGGAGCGCTTCACCGAGCGCGCCTTCGTCCTCAGCCGCGAGCACCAGTCCATCTTCGGTTGCGATCGCGCGCAAGGACCGCGCCATCACCTCGCGATAGGGCATCCCCGAGCCCGCCTGGACCGCCGGTTCGACGTCGTGATACCGAGCGAGCAGCTTCGCGCGATCCTCGTTCGGCCAGAGCCGGGCGAGCGTCTCCTCGATCCCGGACTCCCAGTCGATCAGGGTCCCGTAGCAGTCGAAGCTCGCCCATCGGTCCATCAGGACGGGCGATCGTAGCAGGGCGCTAACGAATCCCTGAGTCCACCATGAGGTCGACGTGCGTGTAGCGGCCGAGGACGACGACCACATCAACGGGTTTGGAGACGCCGAACGCCCCCGAGCCAGGCGCACGAGCGGTGAGCGTGAACGTCCCCGGCGAGAGGGGGATGCGGAACGTGCCGTCGGAGCGCGACGTCGCCGACGCGACGATGCCCCCGTCGTTCGTCGAGACCGTGATCGTCGCCGCGATCGGCTTCGGCGGGCAGGGGCTGTCGGCTCGTTCGACCGGACACAACGGGCCGAAGAGGACGGTTCCCTCCACGCCGTTCGCACTCCCCGCCGGCCCCTTCCGGACGCTCGACCCGCACGCCGACGCGAGGAGCCCGAGGCACACGATCGTGAGGACGACTCGCCTGGTCATGCCGGCTTAGACCGGCGCCAACCGGCCGGGGTTCCCGGTTCGGCGCTAGGACACGGCGTCCCGGTAGACCTCGGGCCGAAGGGTCCCCACGAACGGGAGGTTACGGAACCGCTCCCCGTAGTCGAGGCCGTACCCGACCACGAACACCGGCGGGATCTCGAACGCGCGATAGCGGATCTCGATCGGGACCTGCTGGACGCCCGTCTTCTGCAGGAGCGCGCAGACCTCCAAGCTCGCCGGCTTGCGGGTGCGCAGGTTCTTGAGCAGGTAGGAGAGCGTGAGCCCCGAGTCCACGATGTCCTCGACGAGGAGCACATGGCGCCCCTGGATCTCATGGTCGAGGTCCTTCAGGATCCGGACCACCCCGGAGGTCTGCGTCGCCGCGCCGTAGGACGAGACGGCCATGAAGTCGAACTCCATCGGCAGCGTGATGTGCCGGGAGAGATCGGCCATGAAGACGAACGCACCCTTCAACACGCCCACCAGCAGGAGGTCGGATCCGGCGTAGTCGGCCGAGATCTGCGCGCCCAGCTCCGCCGCCTTCGACTGGATCTGTTCATGGGTGAGCAGGACCTCTTCGATGTCGCGCTCGAAGGTCTTCATCGATGTGTCATGACCGAGATCGATCTCCACGGAGTGCCTCCCCGCCGTTCGGTCGGTCGCCGCGAGCGCGGGCGCCGGGGGAAGGCCGGAAGACGCGAACATACTCGCTCGCGCGCGTGGCTCGCAAACCACCCGGGAGCGCGACGGAGCGGCCACGCCGGCCGGCGGCGAGGTCGAGTACCGCTCCGATGGCTGCCGAGTGGGGTTCCAACCCAAGGCCCCAGAGCGCTCGCCGCACGATCCTCGAGGCGAGGGGGCGCGGCAGCTCGACGAGGCCGGGTGCCTGGATTCGGATCTCGTCCGGGGTCGGTGTGCTCACGAGCCCGTCCATGGCCCCCTCGGCCATCATCGCGAGGACGACGGCATCGTCACGAAGCAGGCCGGCGGCTCGAACGATCGCGTCGCGAACATTGCGGCCGAGCCTGCGCTCCAGCTCGGGGATGACCCGCGACCGGAGCGCGGCGCGCGCGAACCTCGCGTCGTCGTTCGTCGGATCACGCCGAGGCCGCAGGCCGAGCGCCCGGCAGAAGGCGTGCGTCTGCTCGCGGCCGACACCCAGGAGCGGGCGAACGAGCGTGCCGCTCACCGGGCGCATGCCCGAGAGGGCGTCGATCCCGCCGCCGCGGCAGAGCCAGAGCAGCACGGTCTCGGCCTGGTCGTCGGCGGTGTGCCCGACCGCCGCCAACGTGGCGCCAACCTCGTGCCGCACGGCCTCGAGCGCCTCGTACCGTGCGGCGCGGGCCCAGGCCTCCACCGACTCCCCTCGCCGGGGCTGGGACGTGGCCGCGCGCATGTGGAACGGCACGCCGACCCGCCGGGACTGCCCCCGCACGTAGGCCGCGTCTCGCTCGGACCCGAGCCGCAGGCCGTGATCGAAGTGGAAGCACGCGAGCTGGATTCCGAAGAGGCGCCGAAGTCGCGCGAGCGAGTGCAGGAGGCAGATCGAGTCCGGGCCGCCCGACACCGCGACGAGTACCGTCGAGCCCTGAGGAAACATGCTCTCTCGCCGGGCGGCCGCGGTGACCCGGCGCAGGACCCGCGCGACCTCGGGCGGACGCGGCAGGGCCCCGGCGCCCACGCTCAGGCCGCGGCCACGCGAGCCACCCAGGTCTCCGGGGCTTGGATCTCGGGCAGGGACGGGAGGTTGCCGGCCTGCTCCCAGACCCGGTTGAACCTCTCCATGCCCACGCGGTCGACGACCTCGGCGACGAAGCGCTCGCCCATCCCGTACTGACGCGTCTTCGCGTCGAACCCGATCGCCTTCTGGAACATCTTCTCCATCCCGCGACGGGTGCGACGCTCCGTGAGCGTCCGGTGGAAGGCCGGGGCCCCGGGGACGCGGTCCCCCGCCACGTGGTTCATCACGAACGTGCTGTGCCCCTCGAGGAGCGACATCACGGCCTGCATCCGCCGCACGAGCTCGCGCTGGTCGGGCGTCATGAACAGGAACATCCACCCCAGCCCGTGCAGCTCGGGTCGGCTCGCCCGCGCCTCGTCGACCGATCGCCGGATGGTGTCGAACAGGAGCTTCGGGTCGAGCTCGAGCGCGCCCAGGTAGTCCTCCAGCATCGTCGCCAGATACCCTCGCAGCCACGGCGTCCCGCCGAACTGCACGCGATGCGCCACCTCGTGGAGCGAGAGCCAGAGCCGGAACTCGCGCTGCGGGAACCCGAACCGCCGCTCGAGGGCGGCCACGTTCGGCCCGACGAAGTAGATGAGCCCGTCGTCGTCCGGCGGCAGGAACACGTCGTACTGGCCGAGCACCCGGCGTCCCAGATACCCGAGGAGCCCGCCGATCTGCACCCCGAGCGTCGCTCGCCTCGCTCCGGCGAGCGGGCCGTCGGGCCGGTCACCGAGCACCGTGCGGGCGAAGGGATCGAGGGTGCGCTCGAACCCGCGGAGGTTGGCGTCGATCCACTGCCGCCGTGACATGACCCAGGGGCGCGTTCGTCCCGTCTCCGCACGGAGGCCGGTGAACGAGGACACCATGGACTCCGCCTCCGGCACCACCTCGGCGAAGTCCTCGAACAGCTGCGCCCGTTCGATCGAGGCGAGCGGCGGACCCGACCCGGTCACGCGGGCGCCGGTGTTGCGCGCCACGCCCCAGTCCACCAGGCGTTCGGCGGCGAAGCTCACCGTTCCATTGTCCCCGGGCATGGGTGGTCGCGGGCGGCCGGGTCGCGCCGGCTAGCCCTGCGCCTTCTTCCGGGCGGCGACGACGGCTGCAGCCCGCGCGCGGCCTTCGGCGACCCGTCGGTCCATGCCCTTGTCGAGCTGTTGCTGCAGGACCCGGTCGAACGTTTCCTGGTCCATGGCGGACTCGCCGTGTGCGGCCGGAGCCGCCGGGGGCGCCGGCGCGGCGGGGGCGGGTGCTGGGGGCTCTGCTGCGGCGGGCACGGCAGGTTCGGGTTCTAGTTCGGCCTTCGGCTCCGCGACGGGGGCTTCCATCACGGCCGTCGCGGTCACGGCCGCCGCCGGCGCGGGGGCCGCCGCCGCAGGGGCC
>JACXTT010000534.1_pt1 | contig 64738 bp, 62 predicted proteins | sample 9270951 | NCBI WGS metagenome assembly JACXTT01 (sample SAMN15532306, study PRJNA645909) | rock metagenome | isolation source: weathered quartz diorite | place: Puerto Rico | collected 2017-06-21 | reverse complement strand
AGGTCGTCGCCTCGACTTTCGACGAGCCCGCTTCGCGCCACGTGCAGGTCGCCGAAATGGTGATCGAAAAGGCGAAGCGCCTGGTCGAGCACAAGAAGGACGTCGTGATCCTGCTCGACTCGATCACGCGGCTTGCGCGCGCTTACAACACAGTGGTGCCCGCCTCCGGCAAAGTGCTCACCGGCGGAGTGGACGCAAATGCATTGCAGCGCCCCAAGCGCTTTTTCGGCGCCGCGAGAAACATCGAGGAAGGCGGGTCGCTCACCATCCTCGCCACCGCGCTGATCGACACGGGCTCGCGCATGGACGACGTCATCTACGAGGAGTTCAAGGGCACCGGCAACATGGAAATTCACCTCGACCGGCGCATGTACGAGAAGCGCATCTTTCCGGCGATCAACGTCAACCGCTCCGGTACCCGCCGCGAGGAGCTCCTCATCGAGAAGGAGATCCTGCAGAAGGTGTGGGTGCTGAGGAAGCTCCTCTACCCGATGGACGACCTCGAGGCGGCGGAGTTTCTGGTCGATAAGATCCGCGCGACCAAGAACAACGGGGACTTCTTCGACTCGATGCGCAGGGGCTGACGAGGAACCGCCGGAAAGCTTGTCCAGGCGCGTGATTTCCTGGATAATTTCGCCCCACTCAACGCTCCGTGCAGGCAAGGACGACACCATGAAACCCAAAATCCATCCCGAGTACAAGGAAATCACCGTAACCTGCAGTTGCGGAAACACGTTCACGACCCGCTCGACGCTGGGCAAGGACCTGCACGTTGAAGTCTGCTCGTCCTGCCACCCGTTCTACACGGGCAAGCAAAAGATCGTCGATACGGCCGGCCGGGTGGAGAAATTCCGCCAGAAATACACGAGGAAGAAGACGGCGGCAAAGCCCGCCAAGCAAGCCTCCGCATAGGCGTGTCGCGCTGCACGCTCCGGGAAAGGCAGCTTCGGCTGCCTTTTTTCATTCGGGCGGGCGATCGAGGGCGTTAAGGTGAACGCAATGACTACGCTTCCTCGGATGCCGGTGCTGTTCGCGACGCTTCTCCTCGCCTACCTGCTTCCCGGCCTGGTCGGTCACGATCCCTGGAAGACTGAAGACGCCATCGGCATCGGAATCGTGCACCAGATGCTCGATCACGGGCGGTGGATCGTGCCTTATCTGGCGGGCGAACCGTACCTGGAGGACGGGCCGTTCCATTACTGGATCGCGGCGCTGACCGCGAAGCTGTTCGGATTGGTCCTCGCCCCCCACGACGGCGCGCGCCTGGCAAGCGGCGTGATGATGGTAGCGATGCTCGCCTTCGTTCACCTCTCAGGCCGCGAGCTCTACGGCAGGACCGAGGGCATAGGCGCGGTGCTTGCCCTCCTCGGTTGCCTCGGCCTGCTCGTACACGCGCATGAAACGCTCGGCGACATCAGCATGCTGGCGGGACAGGCGCTCGCCTGGTACGGCATCGCGCTCGCCCCGCGCAAACCGCACCGTGCAGGTTGGCTGCTCGGCGCGGGCCTCGTCGTCGCCGCGCTGAGCAAAGGCGTCCCCGCCGTAGTCGCTCCGATCACCGTCGCGCTCGCCGCGCCCCTCTTTTCTTCGGCATGGCGCCGGCGTGAGTACCTGATCAGTCTGATCGCGGCCCTGCTGGTGATTGTCGTGTTCTGCGGTGGCTGGCTCGCTCTCGCGGAAAGCCGCTCCGGCGGGCTCGTGCTCGCCTTGTGGCACGCCAACGCCGCGCAATTCGCGCCTCCTCCCGCAGCCGTTCTCGGCTATTGGGGACAGACTCTCGCCTGGGCCACGTGGCCCGCGTGGCCGCTCGCGCTATGGACCCTGTGGGAAGGACGCCGCCGCACGGTCGTGCCGGGAACGCGCGTGCTGATCGCGGCCGTCGCGGCCGCCTTTGCGGTGCTCCTGTTTCTGAGCGATCCGCGCGAGGTCTACGCGTTGCCCCTCCTCGTGCCGCTCGCGCTTCTCGCCGGCGCCGGGGTACCGAGCTTGCGCCGCGGCGCCGCCAACGCGCTCGCGTGGTTCGGTGCCATGAGCGCCGGATTGCTGGGCGCGCTCATGTGGTTGGGCTGGTTTGCGATGATGACGGGATTTCCGCCGACCATCGCGCGCAATTTCGCCAAGCTCGAGCCCGGACATTTACCGCAGTTTTCCTGGACGGTGCTCGTGGTCGCGCTGGCGTTTACGCTGGGCTGGCTCTGGTTGATCCTTAGAGGCGAGCGCTCGGTATTCCGCAGCGTGACCTTCTGGGCGGCCGGCATTACGCTGCTCTGGGGTCTCGCCATGTCCTTGATTCTGTCCTGGATAGACTACGGGAAGAGCTACCGGACGGTTGCGCAGGCGCTGAAAAAGAACATCCCCGCGGGCACCCGCTGCATCGAGAGCCGTGGTCTCGGCGAAGCCCAGCGTGCCGTATTCGACTATCACGCGGATGTGGTCACACAAAGCCTCGAGCGCGGCACCGAGGCACGCTGCCCGGTGCTCCTGGTACAAGCCCGCGAGGGAGAATCCGACAACATCGGCACCGGGTGGAAGCTTTTATGGGAAGGCAGGCGGCCGCGCGACCGGGAACGCTTCCGCCTCTATCAACGCCGGCCGTGAGCAAGCTGACACTATCGCCCGCATGGAAGGCGCTGGCCGCACACCGGAAGAAGATCGCGGCCAGGAGCCTCGCGGAGCTGTTCGCCGCGGACCCTTCGCGCGCCGGGCGATTCTCGATCGAAGCAGGCGAACTCATGCTCGACTATTCCAAGCACCGGGTCGACGCAGAGGCGATGCGGCTGCTCGCCGGGCTGGCCGCCCAGGCGCAGCTGCCCGGGTGGATCGCGCGCATGTTTGCGGGCGACCCCATCAACAACACCGAGGCTCGCGCCGCTCTCCACGTAGCCCTCCGCTCGGAGGACGCGACGTTCCCGGAGGGTGGCGACGTGATGCCCGCAGTGCGCGGCGCTCGCGAGCGTATGCGCCGTTTCGTCGACGAGGTGCAGCGCGGCGCCCTGAAAGGCGCCGACGGCCGAGCCATAACCGACATCGTCAACATCGGGATCGGCGGCTCGGACCTCGGGCCGCGGATGCTGGTGCGGGCGATGCGCAAGTTCCGCAGGGTCGGCCCGAGGCTGCATTTCGTTTCCAACATCGACCCGGCCGACCTCGAGACAGTACTCGCGGGTCTGACGCCGGGAACGACTTTCTTCATCGTCGCATCGAAGACATTCACGACCGCCGAAACCCTGGCCAACGCGGCCCGCGCCCGCGCCTGGCTCGAGGCGGCGCTCGGAAAAACGACCGCGTTCTCGCGCCATTTCGCCGCGGTCACCGCAAACGCCGCCGGCGCCGGGGCGCTCGGGGTCCCGCCCGAGCGCGTGCTTCCGATATGGGACTGGGTCGGCGGGCGCTATTCGGTCTGGTCCGCGGTGGGTCTGCCGGTCGCGTTGTCGGCCGGCATGAACGCTTTCGAAGAGCTGCTGGAAGGCGCGCGCGCGATGGACGCCCATTTCCGCAATCAGCCGCTCGAGCGCAATATGCCGGTGGTGCTCGCGCTGCTCGAGATCTGGTACGTGAACTTCTTCGGCGCCCAGACGCGCGCCGTGATCCCCTACAGCGAGGATCTGCGCGATTTGCCGGCCTACCTTCAGCAGCTCGAGATGGAATCCAACGGGAAACGCGTGGACCGCGACGGGAACGAGGTCGACTACGCCACGGCTCCCGTCGTCTGGGGCGCATCGGGGACACCCAGCCAGCACTCCTTTCACCAACTGCTGCACCAAGGGACCCATTTCATCCCGGTGGATTTCATCGTGATCGGAAGGAACGGGGAATCGTCCGCCGAGCAGGGGGCGCTCGTAGCCAACGCGCTCGCCCAGGGCGCAGCGCTTGCCTTCGGCAACCCCGAGCCCGGCGCGCTGCACAAGGCTCTCCCCGGCAATCGTCCTTCGAGCACCCTCCTTCTCGAGCGCCTCAGCCCGCGCGCGCTGGGCGCGCTCATTGCCCTGTATGAGCACAAAGTGTTCGCCGAAGGCGTCATCTGGAACCTGAACAGCTTCGATCAATGGGGGGTGGAGCACGGTAAGAACCTCGCGCGCACGCTCCTGCCGAGACTCCTCGAGGGCGGAGACACGCCCGGACTCGACGCCTCCACGCGGGGCCTGTTCGCGAGGCTGCGAAAACGCGATTGACTCGGGCCGCGGCGCGACTTACGCTGATGCAACCGGAGATCATCATGAACGAAGACGCCTTCAACCTCAGCATCCGAAAATTCCTGAAGATGGTCGGCGTGAGTTCCCAAAGGGAGATCGAGCAGGCGGTAGCGAAGGCGCGCGCCGGAGGCGCGATCAAGGGCGACGAGAAGTTTCCCGCCTCGGTCACGCTCGATGTCCCCGGCCTCAAGCTCTCGGTACGGTTCGACGGCAAGATCGACCTCGAATAATCGAGAGGAGGCGTCTTGAACAAGCCCCGCGAATTCGACGCTGCGCTGCTCGAGGAAATGCGGGCGCTGCTCGGCGAGCGCGTCACGACCTCGCGGGGCGTGCGCGAGCATCACGGCAAGGACGAGTCGTACTTTCCGAGCGCGCCGCCCGACGCCGTGGTATTTCCCGAATCCACCGAGGAAGTGCGCGACATCGTCGATCTCTGCCGGCGCCACAAGACGCCGATGATCCCCTACGGCGTCGGCACCTCGCTCGAGGGCCACGTGCTCGCCATCCACGGCGGGGTGTGCATCGATCTTTCGCGAATGAACAAGGTGCTCGCCGTGCACGAGGCCGACCTGGACTCGGTGGTTCAGGCGGGCGTGACGCGGAAGCAATTGAACGAGCACATCCGGCACGCGGGGCTTTTCTTTCCGGTCGACCCCGGGGCGGACGCGACGCTCGGCGGCATGGCCGCGACGCGCGCGTCGGGCACGAATGCCGTGCGCTACGGCACCATGCGCGAGAACGTGCTCGCGCTGACCGTCGTGCTCGCCGACGGCCGCGTCATCACGACTTCGCGCCGTTCGCGAAAATCCGCCGCGGGCTACGAGCTGACGCGGCTGTTCGTGGGTTCGGAAGGGACGCTCGGAATCATCACCGAGCTCACGGTGCGCCTCTACGCCGTCCCGGAGGCGATGTCCGCGGCCACTTGCTCGTTCCTCGACATGGCCGGCGCGGTGAACACCGTGATCCAGACCCTGCAGGCCGGGATTCCGATCGCACGCAGCGAAGCCTTGTGCGCGACTACGATGAAAGCGATCAATGCCTACTCAAAGACGGGCTACCGTGAGCAGCCGGCGCTGTTCCTCGAATTTCACGGCACCCAGGCGGGCGTCGAGGAGCAGGCGAAGCTGGTGCAGGACATCGCCCGCGAAAACGGCGGCATGGACTTCGAGTGGACGACGAAAGCCGAAGACCGCACCCGGCTGTGGACCGCGCGTCACCAGGCTTATTTCGCCTGCCTGCAGCTGCGGCCCGGCTCGCGCGCCGTCTCGACCGATGTATGCGTTCCGATTTCGCGACTCACGGAGTGCATCATCGAAACTTCGAAAGACATCTCCCGCGCTTCGATGCCGATACCGCTTTTCGGTCATGTGGGCGACGGAAACTTCCACTGTGAAATTCTCATACTGCCCGAGGACCAGGCCGAGTTGGCCGAAGCCAGGGCGTTCAACGAGCGCCTCGTGAACCGCGCGCTTGCCATGGAGGGCACCTGCACCGGCGAGCACGGAATCGGCTTCGGCAAGATGCAGTCCCTGCGCAAAGAGCTCGGCGAGGCGATCGACCTCATGGCGACCCTGAAGCACGCCATCGACCCGGAAAACCTGATGAATCCCGGAAAGGTCGTGGCGCTTTCGGGCTAGATCTTTAGAAAGTTCTCGCGGTAGTACTTGAGTTCCTCGATCGACTCGTGGATGTCTGCGAGCGCCTCGTGTTTGCCTTGCTTAACGAGCCCCTTCGCGACGTCGGGCTTCCAGCGCCGCGCCAGCTCCTTCAAGGTGCTGACGTCCAGGTTGCGATAGTGAAAATAGGCCTCGAGACGCGGCATGTAACGCGCGAGGAAGCGCCGGTCCTGGCAAATCGAGTTCCCGCACATGGGCGAAGTCTTGCCCGGAACGTGTTGCGCAAGGAAAGCGAGCAGCTGCTCGTCCGCTTCGACTTCGGTCAACGTCGAGGCCTTCACCTTGTCGATCAGTCCGGTGCGCGCGTGAGTGCTCTTGTTCCAGTCGTCCATCGCGCCGAGGACCGCATCGGGCTGGCGCACGACCAGGACCGGTGCCTCGGAAAGTACGTTCAGCTGCGAATCGGTCACGACGACGGCGATTTCGATGATGCGGTCCTTGTCCGGATCGAGTCCGGTCATCTCCATGTCCAACCAGACGAGGTTGTTCTGGTCCTGCGCCATGCCGTTTTGCCGTGGCCCCTGTGTAGAATGGCATTGTCGCACAACCGACTTCCCCCAATGCACTGGTTCACCGCTGTTTTTCTCGCCGCGCTCGGGTTCACCGCACTGCTGCAACTTTGGCTTTCACAGCGCCATATCCGGCACGTCGTTGCAAACCGCAATGCGGTACCTGCTGAGTTTTCTGCGAGCATTCCGCTCGCGGCGCACCAGAAGGCCGCCGACTACACGGCCGCCAGGACACGGCTTGGAGCGCTCGAGACGCTCGCCGCCGCCGCGCTTCTGCTGGGGCTCACCCTCGGCGGGGTCCTGCAGTTTCTCTCGGACGCGTGGGAGCGGATATTCGAGGCGGGCGGCTACGTGCACGGCATTGCGCTGATCGTTTCTGTTGCGCTTATTTCCAGCGTGATCGACCTCCCCTTTGCGCTCTATCGCACCTTCGTGATCGAGGCGCGCTTCGGTTTCAATCGCACGAGCCTGGCGCTGTTCTTCGCCGACCTAGCGAAGCAGGCGGCGCTGGGGGCGTTGTTGCTGGTCCCGCTCCTTTTCTGCTTTCTATGGCTCATGACGAGAATGGGGGCCATGTGGTGGGTGTATGCGTGGGCGACGTGGGTTGCGTTCAGCCTGGTCGTTCAATTTCTTTACCCGACTGTTTTTGTACGCTGGTTCAATAAATTTTCGCCCCTCGAAGATGCGAGCCTGCGCAGTCGCATCGAGGGCTTGCTCACGAAATGTGGATTCCGCTCCCGGGGACTGTTCGTGATGGACGGCTCGAAGCGATCGAGCCATGGCAACGCTTATTTCACCGGGTTCGGCGTGGCCAAGCGCATCGTGCTCTTCGACACCCTGGTATCGCGCCTCGACCCGCCCGAGATCGAGGCGGTGCTCGCGCATGAACTGGGACATTTCTCGCTCCGACACGTGTGGAAGCGCATGGGCCTCGCGTTCGGCGCGAGCCTTGCGATCCTGTGGTTACTGGGATGGCTGATCGGGCGGGAGTGGTTCTACACGGCGCTGGGCGTGCATACGCAGGGGACGGCCATGGCTCTCGTGCTCTTCTTCATGATCGCGCCGGTGTTCACGTTTCCATTGCACCCGCTCGCGAGTCTGTATTCGCGCCGCCACGAATTCGAGGCCGACGCCTACGCGGCGCGACAAGCCGACGCCCGCGACCTCGTGCGCGCCCTGGTCAAGCTCTACGAGGACAACGCGTCGACGCTCACCCCGGACCCTTTGCACTCGGCTTTTTACGATTCGCACCCGCCGGCGGCATCGCGCATCGCGCGGCTGCAGATGCAACAGACTTAGGAGGCGCAAACATGTCGACGCTCGCTGGAAAGAAATGCAGGCCCCTGCCCGCCGGGACGCCGGCTCTCGCTCGCGCGCGAATCGATGCGTTGCTCTCCGAGGTGCCAGGCTGGACGTACGACGGGAAGGTCATCGCGAAGAGTTGGTCGTTCAAGAACTATTACGAGACCCTTGCGTTCGTGAACGCGGTGGCCTGGCTCGTGCACCGGGAGGACCATCACCCGGACATGAGCGTCGGCTACAATCGCTGCCGGGTGGAATTCAGCACGCACTCGATCGGCGGAATCTCGGAGAACGATTTCATCTGCGCGGCAAAAATCGAAGCGCTGGCGTCGATCTAGTCCCGCTGGCGCGGGCGCTAGGTCGATGCGCCGGCAAGCGCAATCAGCAGCAATAAAAGCAGCCACACCACCAGCGCACGCCAAACCAGGCCGACCGTGCTGTCCAGGTGGCCGGTGTCGGCCGGGTCGCCCAGGCCCAGCTCCGGCCGCTCGACGACTGCTCCTCCCGCGAGGATCGGCATCCCGAGCCTCACCCCGATCGCCCCGGCTCCGCTCGCAAGCACGATTCCGAGCGCGGGATCCGGCCAGTTTGCGGCCTGCGTGCGCCAGCAGTACACCGCATCCTCGAAGTCGCCCACGACCGCGAAGGCGGCCGCAGTGAAACGCACCGGCAACCAGTCGAGTGCGGCGAACGCGCGGCGCGCAAAATGGCTGAAGCGCTCCAGCTCCGGCGAGGTTGTTTCGCCCCACCGGCCGTTTAGGAACATCGAGAGCCGGTACAGGATCGCCCCGGTCGGCCCCGGCAGCAGAACGAACCAGAAAACCACCGCGAAGACGTAGCGATGCGACGAAACCAATGCCTCTTCGATGGCCAGGCGCGTGATCGCCTCGCGGTCCAGATCGTCGCAGCTCGCTTTGCGCCAGGCCGAAAGCGTGTCGCGCGCCCTTGCGAGATCGTTCTCCTTGAGGGCGAGATGAATGGCGGTGAAAAAGTGGCTGCGCTGGCGAAATCCCATCGTGAGATAGAGCGCCGCGACGTTGATTGCGAGCGCAAGAAGAGGGTGCGCGCCGTACGCGGCCGCATAGACGAGCCAGGCCCCGAGCACCGCTGGCAGCACCGCGATCACCCAGGCGATGGCGCCTTGCCGAGTTTCGCCAGCGTTGAAAAACCCCTCGAGGAAGGTCGCGTAACGCGCGAGGAGCGCGTACAAATGGCGGCGATCGGCAAGCGGACGCCACTGCTCGAGGAGGAGCGCCGCGACGAGGGAAAGGAGGCTCATGGGTTTGGCATCGTGACGGGCCGGACAATCAGCCTTTCAGGAAGGAATGCAAGTTCATGAGCATCCCGGCCGTGGCTCCCCAGATGTAGTACTGTCGATACGGTATGGCGTAGTAATGACGCTCCCGGCCTTCGTGCACGACGCTGTTGCGCTGGTGGTTCACGGGATCGAGCAGGAACCCCAGGGGCACCTCGAACACTTCGGCCACCTCGAAATCGTCGGGCCGCAGCTCAAGGGGCGGGGTCACGAGGCCGACCACCGGGGTTACCCGGTAGCCGGTCACCGTCACATAGGTGTGCAGTTCTCCGAGCACTTCCACCCGCTCTGCCGCAAGACCGATTTCCTCCGCGGCCTCTCTCAGGGCCGTCTCCGCAGCGCGCGCGTCTCCGGGTTCGCAGCGGCCGCCGGGAAAACTGATCTGTCCGGCGTGGTCGTTGAGGTGCGCGGTACGCCGCGTAAACAGAACCGTCAACCCGCTCTCGCGTCTCACCAGCGGCACGAGCACCGCGGCAGGCCGGATTTCACGATCACTGCGCCAAAGGTGGCCGTCTCCAGAAGTGGCCGGCTTGACCGTTCTGGGCTCGGCAAAACGCGAGCGCAGCCAGAGTTCCTCAGGCGCCGAGACGGGTGAATTCATTTGACGAGCGCAAATTTCCGGCCCTTATTCTACGCGGCAGCGGTGCCGCGATCACGGCGGGAGCAGGAATTGCATTCGATCGCGGCGGGAGCTATTCTACCGGCGGCCGGAATAGATTCTCCGGCGCGGGCGTTTACGTTTGCAAGCGGGAAGCCGCGGGAGGCGGGCGGCCCGGATTCAGGACCTTTTCAAGGAGAACCGATGAAGATTCGTTTTGCAGCATTGTTTGGCGCGCTCATGCTCGCCAGTGCCTCCGCGTTGGCCTTCCATTGCCCCGCGGACATGAAGAAAATCGACGAGGCGCTCGCAAAGAACCCGAAGTTGTCCGCGCAGCAGATGACCGATGTCAAGAAATTCCGCGCCGATGGCGAGGCCCTACACAAGGCGGGCAAGCACCAGGAATCCGTCGACACGCTGGCCAAGGCGATGAAGATCCTGGGCATTTGACCTGCGTTTCGGAAATGCAGGAACGCCGCGGCTTGCCGCGGCGTTTTTGTTTGTCTTCCCGACTCAGCCCGTGAACGAAGGCGTGCGCTTGAAGCGCTGGGTGGCGTCGACAAGCGCGCCGAGAATCCCCGGCTCCCACGCCGAATGCCCGGCGTCAGGCACGATCCGGAACTCGGCCTGGGGCCAGGCCCGATGCAGCTCGTGCGCGGATACGAGGGGGCAAACCATGTCATAGCGCCCCTGCACGATCACTCCCGGGATGTCGCTGAGCCGGTGCGCATTCTCGAGCAGGGAGTTTCTCTCCAGAAAAATGTCGTTCATGAAATAATGCGCCTCGATCCGCGCGAGACCCAGGGCAACGACATCCCCGGCAAAATACGCCACGGTCTCGGGGCTGGGAAGCAGAGTCGAGCAGGACCCCTCGTAGACGCTCCAGGCGCGCGCAGCAGGCATGTGGATTGCGGGATCGGGGTCGATCAATCGTCGGTGGTAGCTGCGGAGCAGATCGCCGCGCTCCTCACCAGGGAGGAAGCCCGCGAATTTCTCCCAAGGCTCCGGAAAGACCGTGCGCAGACCGTAGAGGAACCACTCGATCTCGCTTCTGCGGCAAAGGAAGATTCCGCGCAGAATCAGCGCGAGGCAACGCTCCGGGTGCGCCTCCGCGTAGGCGATCGCCAGCGTGCTGCCCCAGGAGCCCCCGAACACGACCCAGCGCTCCACGCGCAGATGCACGCGCAGGGTCTCCAGATCGGCGACCAGATGCGGCGTGGTGTTGTCGCGCAGCTCCCCGAGGGGGGTGGAACGCCCCGCCCCGCGCTGGTCGTACACGATGATGCGATACGCACCGGGGTCGAAAAAACGCCTGTGCTTCGGCGTGCTCCCCGCACCCGGGCCTCCGTGCAGGAAAACCGCGGGGATCCCGGCCGGATCGCCGCACTCTTCCCAGTACATCGAGTGCACCGCATCCATGCGCAGCAAGCCGCTCGCGCGCGGCTCGATTTCCGGAAACAGGCCCGGGACTGCGAAACTCGCCAACTCGCCCATGAGCCGCTACGGGATCAGGATGGTCGATCCGGTCGTCCTGCGCGCTTCGAGGTCGCGCTGCGCCTGCGCCGCGTCCTTGAGCGGATAACGGTGATTCACCTCGATCTTCACCTTGCCGGAGAGCACCACGTCGAACAGATCCTTCGCGGTCGCCACAAGATCCTCGCGCTTGGAGGTGTGGGTGACCAGCGTCGGACGCGTGACGTAAAGCGATCCCTTTTGCGAGAGCACCGTAAGTTCGAATGGGGGTACCGCCCCCGACGAATTGCCGAAGCTCACCATCAATCCGCGCGGCTGCAGGCAGTCGAGCGATCCGGTGAAGGTGTCTTTTCCGACCGAGTCGTACACGACCGGCACGCCTTTGCCGCCGGTGAGCGCCCTGACGCGCTCGACAAAGCTCTCCCTGCGGTAGTTGATGCAATGGTCGGCGCCGTGTGCCTTGGCGAGCGAGCATTTCTCCTCCGAACCGGCGGTGCCGATCACCGTGGCGCCGAGCGCCTTCAACCACTGGCACGCAATCAGCCCGACTCCACCCGCAGTCGCGTGGAACAGGATGGCCTCGCCCGATTGAACTTTGTAGGTGCGCCTCAGCAGATATTGGGCGGTCATGCCTTTCAACATCATCGCCGCTGCGGTTTCGAAGGAAATACCCTCCGGCAGGACGACCAGGCGGTCGGCCGGCATGGTGCGCACCTCGGAATAGGCGCCGGGAGCGCCGCCGGCATAGGCGACGCGATCGCCCGCTTTGACCTGCGTGACCCCCGCGCCTACGGCCTCCACGATGCCGGCCCCTTCGTTGCCCATCCCCGAGGGAAGGGCGATCTTGTACAGTCCGGAGCGCTGGTAGACGTCGAGAAAATTGAGTCCGCAGGCCTTGTGGCGCACGCGGGCCTCGCCCGGCCCGGGGTCGCCGACCTGGACGTCTTCCCATTTCAGAACTTCGGGCCCGCCTTGGTGTTGGATTCGAATCGCTTTGGGCATTGCTTCTCCTAGGTCAGTGATGCGTGCCATGGTCTCCCGGCGCCCGCCGGGCGCAGGGACTATTTTTTCGGCGGATCTTCGCGGCCGGCCGGCTCTGAAGTACCCGGAGGCACGCTCCCCGCAGCTTTTTGCATCGCGGCAAGACCGGCTTTCTGCATTTCCAGGCCCTGAATCGTCATGCGCAGAACGTTGAGGTTCATGTTGAGCCAGTTCTCCACCGATTTCAGCTCGGCGATGCGCGTATCGAGCTCGTCCTGGATGAGCGTCGGGGCCGTTGCTCCCGCCAGCGGCAGGCCCATCGGGCCCCAGAGGGTTTTCAGGAATTCGAACGGATCGGGAGGCTGGTCCATGGGCGAGGCCGTGATGAGAGCGGCCTTCAGTTTATTGTCGGGGCCTCAAAAACTCCAGCACCTCGGCGCGGCGCGCCATGGTGTCCTGATAGCCTAGATCGATCAGCGCCCGGCAGTACCCGCTTTCGAAGAGCAGATAGCTCGCGAGGTTCGAACCGTTGCGGTTCATTGCGCCGATGCCCCGCAGGAGGAAGCGCACTGTCCATGGCAGATCGCGCACGTGACGGACCACCATGCGCTCGATGGGCTGGCTGGGCGAGATCACCAGCACCTTGATCTGCCGCAGCGGCAGCCCCGCTTCCCGAAGCTTCTCGGGAGCGATGAGACTGATGGTGCGATTGATTCTCTGCACGAGCTCGATATCGACGTTGAGGCTGTCCAGAAAAATACTGTTCAGAGCGTGCCCGGCGATCTGCGCCACCGAAGGATAGAAATTGCCGCGCACGCGCGGCGCCTCGACATGCCCATTCTGCCGGGCGGTGCTCACCACCAGCACCCGGTCTGCGCCCAGGTGCAGCGCGGGGCTGATCGGCGCGATCTGGCGCATCGACCCGTCGCCAAAATATTCCCGGTTGATCTTCACCGCGGGAAATATGAAGGGCAGAGCCGACGAAGCCATCAGATGCTCGACCCGGATCGGCATCGCGGCGCCGACGCGCTGGGTGCGCTCCCACGCTTCGGTGTCGGGTCCTCCCTGGTAGAAGGAGACACTCTGTCCGGAAGAGTAACCGGAGCAGGTGATCGAGACCGCGTACAGGCAGCCGTTGTCGATGTTCTCCTGGATGCGACCGAAGTCGAGGCTGCGGGACAACACGTCGGCGAGAGGGCTGTTGTCGAGCAGCGAGACCGGGCTGGTGCGCGAGAGCAGCAAGATCGCGGCGAGCCAGCGCAATCCCACGCGCGCGATCCCGACAGGATCGGAACGGTAGACGTGATGGACGTGAAAGTTCTCCCAGACCTCGAGGAGGCGCCCGACGGCGGCGTCGAAATTGTCGGCAAACACTGCGAGCGTCGCCGCGTTGAAAGCGCCTGCCGAGGTACCGCACAAAATGGGAAACGGATTCTTCTCGGGCAGCGGCAGCAGTTCCCTTACCGCCTTCAAGACGCCCACCTGATAGGCGGCCCGGGCTCCACCCCCGGTCAGTACGAGTCCTGCCTTGGACTTTATGGATTCAGGGTTCAGCGCCATGAGCGGAAGTTGTTTCGGAAGTCGGCGGCGACCGGTGGAGTTTTCTCAGCTTCGGGGTGTCCGGGACTGCTTTTCCTCGCCGAGGGAGTTGGCGTCCACCACGGTGAGCGCGGTCATGTTGACGATGCGCCTGACAGTCGCCGAAGAAGTGAGGATATGAACCGGGCGCGCCGCACCGAGCAGGATCGGCCCGATGGTGATGCCGTCACCCGCGGCGGTCTTCAGGAGATTGAAGGCGATATTGGCGGCGTCCAGAGTCGGCATGATGAGAAGATTCGCCTCGTCTTTCAGGCGCGAGCGCGGAAAATCTGCAAGCCGCAGCCCGGCGTCGAGGGCTGCGTCGCCGTGCATCTCGCCTTCGATTTCGAGCTCCGGAGCAAGCGAGCGGATCAGCTCCAGCGCCGTGCGCATCTTCTGCGCGGAAGGGGCATCGCTCGTTCCGAAACTCGAGTGCGAGAGCAGGGCCGCCCGCGGGACCACGCCGAAGCGGCGGATCACCTCTGCCGCGAGCGCGGTCATTTCGGCGAGCTGCTCGGCGGTGGGGTCGAGATTGACGTAGGTGTCGCAGATGAAAATCGTACGCTTCGGCAGCATGAGCGCGTTCATCGCATAGAAATGCCTCGCGCCAGGCCGCAAACCGATGACCTGGTCGATGTACCGAAGGTGCAATCCATACGTCCCGAACGTGCCGCAGATCATTCCGTCGGCCTCGCTGCGGTGGATCATCATCGCGCCGATCAGCGCATGGCGGCGCCGCATTTCCATCTGCGCGAATTGCTGCGAGACCCCACGCCTCTCCGCGAGGCGGTGGTACTCCGTCCAATAATCTCGGTAGCGAGGGTCGGATTCGGGGTTCACGAGCTCGAAATCCGTCCCCGGCCGGATGCGCAAGCCGTGACGTTCGATGCGCCGCTCGACCACGGAGGGCCGTCCCACCAGGATCAGCCTGGCGAGGCCCTCGTCCACCACTACCTGAGCCGCACGCAAGGTGCGTTCGTCTTCGCCCTCGGCGAGCACGATCCGACGCCGCGGACCTTCCTTCGCCGCGTTGAAGATCGGCTTCATGATGAGCCCCGAGTGATAGACGAATTGAAGGAGCTGGTTTTTGTAGGCGTCGAAATCGGCGATCGGACGCGTGGCGACGCCGGAGTCCATGGCGGCCCTCGCCACCGCGGGCGCGATTCTTACGATAAGGCGCGGGTCGAAGGGCCTGGGAATCAGGTACTCGGGTCCGAACTTCAGGGCATGCTCGCCGTAGGCGGCGGCGACGATCTCCGACTGCTCCGCTATCGCGAGATCGGCAATGGCGCGCACCGCGGCGAGCTTCATGGGCTCGTTGATGGAGGTCGCTCCGACGTCGAGCGCACCGCGAAAGATGAACGGAAAGCACAGGACGTTGTTCACTTGATTCGGGAAATCCGACCGCCCCGTCGCCATGACCGCGTCGGGGCGCACCTTCTTCGCGACATCGGGAAGGATCTCGGGTTCGGGGTTGGCAAGCGCGAGGATCAGCGGCTTGTCGGCCATTTTCGCAACCATCTCCGCCTTGAGAACCCCGCCGGCCGAAAGGCCAAGAAACACGTCTGCGCCCGGCATGATCTCGGCGAGCGTGCGCGCCGATGTTTTGCGCGCATAGCGGGCCTTGTTCGGGTCCATTTCCTCCTTTCGCCCCTGATACACGACGCCTTTGATATCGGATACCCAAATGTTGTCCGGCTTCAACCCCAGGTTCACGAGCAGATCGAGACAAGCAAGCGCGGCGGCACCCGCGCCCGAGCAGACGAGCCTCGCCTTTTCCAGGTCCTTCCCCACGACGCGCAACCCGTTCAGCACCGCAGCGCCGACGATGATGGCCGTCCCGTGCTGGTCGTCGTGGAACACCGGGATTTTCATGCGCTCGCGCAGCTTCCTCTCGACGTGGAAGCATTCCGGAGCCTTGATGTCTTCGAGATTGATTCCGCCGAAAGTAGGCTCCAGGGCCGCGATGATCTCGACCAGCCTGTCGGGATCGCGCTCATTCACTTCGATATCGAAACAATCAATTCCCGCGAATTTCTTGAAGAGCACCGACTTGCCTTCCATCACCGGCTTGGATGCAAGCGGCCCGATTGCTCCGAGTCCGAGCACGGCCGTTCCGTTGGTGACCACGCCGATGAGGTTTCCGCGCGAAGTCAGCTTGCGCGCCTCGGCAGGGTCGCGCTCGATCTCCTCACAGGCCGCCGCGACGCCCGGGGTGTACGCAAGCGCGAGATCGCGCTGATTCAGCAAGCCCTTGGTGGGAGTGACCGAGATCTTTCCCGGCGGTTGCCGGAGGTGATACTCCAGGGCACTCCTGCGCAGGATCTCATCCATGGGAATTCGTGACTTGAAGGTCTTGTGTTGCTTTGGCCGCATGATAGCCGAATTTCGCGGCGCCGCGGCGCCGTCGCATCCCCGCCGGCACGCTGCGGCATAATGTGCCGATGCCGAGAAAACTTCTCCGCTCTATTGAGAACTCCCCCGTACCGACTGTTTCACGATCTCCTCTCGGGAAAGCCCTGTGAGGCGCGACGCAAATCTGAGCCTCGCCGCCCGCATGGCCGATATCGAAGCCTTCCATGTGATGGACGTGCAGAACCGCGCGCATGAACTGGAAGCTTCGGGACGCCGCATCGTCCACATGGAAATCGGTCAGCCGGACTTCGCGGCACCGCCTCTGGTTGCGGAGGCGGCGATCGAGGCAATCCACCAGCGCCGCCTGGGCTACACGGCTTCGATCGGCATTCCGGAGCTGAGACAGGCCATTTCCGATTTCTATCGTGAACGGCTCGGTGTGACGGTGCCCGCTTCCCGGATCGTGGTCACCGCCGGGGCATCGGGTGCTTTTTTGCTCACGCTAGCCGCGCTCGTAGACCCCGGCGACGAGGTGCTGATGCCCGATCCCTGCTATCCCTGCAACCGGCATTTCGTGCGCTTGTTCGAAGGCCGCCCGTGCGCGATTCCAGTCGACGAAAACCAGCACTACCAGTTGGCCGACGCCGATATTCGCTCGCACTGGAGCCGCGCGACGCGCGGTGTGCTGCTCGCCTCGCCCTCCAATCCGACCGGGACCATGATCCCGCGCGACGAGTTGCGTGCGATCATCGCCTCGGTGCGACGGGCGGGCGGGTTCGTGGTTATGGATGAAATCTACCAGGGACTGGTCTACGACAGTGAGGCGTCAACAGTGCTCGAGCAGGCCGATGACGTGTTCGTCGTCAACAGCTTTTCCAAATACTTCAACATGACGGGCTGGAGGCTGGGCTGGATCGTCGCTCCCGAGAGCTATGTGCGGGAGATCGAGAAGCTCGCCCAGAACGCGTTCATCTGTCCTTCCGCCCCCGCGCAGTACGCGGCGCTCGCGGCGTTTCGGGCGGAAACGCTTGCGGTTCTTGAGGAGCGCAGGCGGGAGTTCCGGCGCCGCCGCGATTACATGGTTCCCGCGCTGCGTGCGCTGGGATTCCGCATCCCCGTGATGCCCCAGGGGGCTTTCTACATTTACGCCGGTTGCGAGAGCCACTCCGAGAACAGCACCCGATTTGCATTGCGGGTGCTGGAAGAAGCAGGTGTTGCGATTACGCCTGGGCTCGATTTCGGCTCGAACCGCCCGGAGCGTCACGTCCGCTTTGCCTACACGCGCTCGCTCGAGGATCTCGAGGAGGGCGTGGAGAGGATCGCGCGAATGCTGGGGAGCCGCGACGCGCGGCGATCATATTGAGCTGCGTACCCCAGCGCGACCGAATTGCCGTACCGCCTGCTGCAGGCGCTCCTTTTCGGCGAAGACCTTCTGGGCATATTGACTCGAAGGATCCGCCAATGCACCGTTATAGAACTGCAGACCCGCTTCCAGACTGCCGGTGCGGCGAACGTATTCCTTGAGAATGCGCGCTCCCAAGGCGATGTTGATCATCGGATCGAGCACCGCTTCTTCTCCGCCGTGCTCCAGCAGCTTGTCGAGATGGTGTTTGGGAATCACCTGCATCAGACCCTTGGCGCCCACCAGGCTTTCGGCCACCGGATTGAAGCGAGACTCGACCGCCATTACCGCGAGAATCAGTAGGGGATCCAGACCCACTTGCCGACCGGCGTCGTAGGCTGCGCCCACAAACTGCTCGGTGACATCCGGCGCGATCCGGTATTTACGGGAGACGTAATTCGCCAGCGCCCGGTATTTCTGGGTGTCGGCATCTTCCGCCCGGTCGAGCAGCGAGACCGCTTGGTCGTAGTGGATCGAGCCGACCGCGGCAGAGCGGCTGGCGCTTTCGTCGAAGAACAAGGTCTTCCCGCGCACGAACACGAGCACCACGGCGGCGAGCCCTATGAGGGCCAAACCGTGATGCAGCGCCGTCGCCACTTTTCCAAACCGACCCAGCAAGTCCTGCTTTGTCCAGGTGGTGTTCATTGCACCTACCTCCATTCTTTTGTCTCCGTTTCTTGATCAGCATGCAGCTGCTGCAGTGCAGCAATTGCATTATAAATAGGCACTTAACCTCAGTCAAGCCGTCGGCCCCAACGATCAAGCAAGCGCTAAGCCCGTTCCTTCCCGCGTGCGACTAAATGGCCACGGCGCAGTCCGGGGCACAAGAGCCCCCGGACTGACCGCGGTTCACTCCCAATCCACTTATGGCCTGGAACCCGTCGGGAAGGGCCATGCAGCTGCGGGGTTTAGGGCGGTTTTTACCCCTCCAGGCGTCGCCGCCGCCGAAGGGGCGGTGGCCGCCGATCCCACTATCGTCGCTGCCGGCGTTGCGGCCTTCCTGGCCGCCCCCCCTCTAGGTCTCGCCTTCTTTCTGGCGGACTTTTTCTTGGCCGCTTTTTTTGCGGACCTCTTCAATGACTTCCTTTTCCCTTTCTTTCGTGCTGCTTTCCTCTTTTTCTTTTTCTTTGCCGCTTTCTTGCCTCTTCTCTTCTTTGCCATGACTGGCCTCCATCAAGAGTTGTGAAACGACGAACCCGCCCGTCGGGGCGCGGGCTATTCAAGTTCCGGGGCGAACCCCGGAGAATTGAATTCCTTTCCTGCGCTGCTGATTCGATCGAAGCTGCAGTTGGCTAGTCCCAACTGAGCGCACCTCCGGTCTGGTACTCGATAACCCGAGTTTCGAAAAAATTCCGCTCCTTCTTGAGATCGGTCATCTCGCTCATCCAGGGAAACGGATTGCTCGCACGGGAGAACATCGCATCCACGCCGATCTGCTGGCAACGGCGATTGGCGATGTAGCGCAGGTACTCCTTGAACATCGGAGCGTTGAGCCCCAGGACACCGCGCGGCATGGTGTCCTCGGCATAGCGATACTCGAGCTCGACCGCCTTCTTGATGAGGCCCTGGATCTCCTCGCGGAACTCGGGGGTCCACAAGTGTGGGTTCTCCATTTTGATCTGGTTGATGAGGTCGATGCCGAAGTTGCAGTGCATCGATTCGTCGCGGAGGATGTACTGGTACTGCTCGGCGGAGCCGGTCATCTTGTTCTGCCGGCCCAGCGCCAGAATTTGGGTGAAACCGACATAGAAGAACATGCCTTCCATCACGCATGCGAATACGATGAGGCTGCGCAGCAGCTTTTGATCGGCCTCGGGCGTGCCGGTCCTGAAAGTCGGATCGGTCAGGATGTCGATGAAAGGGATGAGGAACTCGTCCTTGTCACGTATGCTCGGGATCTCGTGGTAGGCGTTGAATACCTCGCCCTCGTCCAGACGCAAACTCTCGACGATGTACTGGTACGCGTGAGTATGGATGGCTTCCTCGAACGCCTGCCGCAGCAGGTATTGCCGGCATTCGGGAGCGGTGATGTGACGGTAGGTGCCGAGAACGATGTTGTTCGCCGCGAGCGAATCTGCCGTGACGAAGAAACCGAGGTTGCGCTTGACCAAACGCCGCTCGTCCTCCGTCAGCCCGTTCGCGTCTTTCCACAGTGCGATGTCGCGGCTCATATTGATTTCCTGCGGCATCCAGTGATTGGCGCAGGCGGCGAGGTATTTTTCCCACGCCCATTTGTACTTGAACGGCACGAGCTGATTGACGTCGGCCCGCGCGTTGATGATGCGCTTATCCTCGACGCGCACGCGACGGTGACTGTTGCCGGAGGAATATCGCTCCCCCGAAGGCCCGGCCGGTGCATCCGACGACGGCGCCAGCCCGCTTACAGACTGCAGGTTGAGGCCCGGAATCGCCTCGGCCCCGATATCATCAAATGAAAGCATTTTCTCCCTCCCTGTTCTCGTGCTTGCTCGCGCTCACTGACAGGATTCGCATTCCGGATCGTCTATCTTGCAGTACTCGATTTCCGGCTCACCCGATGGTCGCGGCGCGGCGGTCGCGCACGCACTGGGCATTCCTTCTCCCGCGGGAACGGCGTTCAGCTGGCCCGTTCTGACGGTCGATTTCTCGGCATGTGTCGCGCCCATCGCGCGGAGGTAGTAAGTGGTTTTCAGACCCCGCTGCCAGGCAAGCTTGTAACTTTCGTCCAGCTTCTTGCCGGAAGCCTGGCCGATGTAGATGTTGAGCGACTGGGACTGGTCGATCCACTTCTGCCGTCGCGCGCCGGCTTCGACGACCCACACGGGTTCGATTTCGAACGCCGTCGCGTAGAGGCGACGCAAATCGGACGGCACGCGGTCGATGCGGGCGAGGTTGCCGTCGAAGTACTTGAGATCGGCCACCATGACCTCGTCCCAGAGGCCGAGTTTCTTCAGATCGGAGACGAGATACTCGTTAACGACGGTGAACTCACCCGACAGGTTCGACTTCACGAACAGGTTCTGAAAGGTCGGTTCTATCGAGGCGGAAACCCCGACGATGTTAGCGATCGTCGCGGTCGGCGCAATAGCGAGGCAATTGGAGTTGCGCATCCCGTGGCGCTTGATGCGCTCGCGCAGGGCCTTCCAGTCCATCGATTCCGACATGTCGATATCGACGTATCCTCCACGCTCCGCGCGCAGCAGGTTCAGCGTGTCCTGCGGCATGATGCCGCGATCCCACAGTGAACCCTTATAGGACGCGTAACGGCCGCGTTCCTCGGCAAGCTCGGTGGAGGCCCAGTAGGAAAAATAGGCCATTGCCTCCATGGATCGATCGGCGAATTCCACGGCTTCTTGCGATGCGTAGGGGATTCGCAGCAGGTGCAGGCAGTCCTGAAAACCCATGATGCCCAAGCCCACCGGCCGGTGCTTCATGTTGGAATCGCGCGCTTTTCTGACGGCGTAATAATTGATGTCGATGACGTTGTCCAGCATCCGCATCGCTGTGCCAACGGTCTTCTTGAGTTTCTCGTGGTCGAGCCTGAGGGTCCCGTCGACCCGTTGCATGTGCGCAACCATGTTGACCGAGCCGAGATTGCACACCGCGATCTCATGGTTATTCGTGTTGAGCGTGATCTCCGTGCAGAGATTCGAGCTATGCACGACGCCGACGTGCTGCTGCGGCGAGCGCAAATTGCAGGGATCCTTGAAAGTGATCCACGGATGCCCGGTCTCGAAGAGCATCGACAGCATCTTGCGCCAGAGCTGCGTCGCGGGAATCCTCTTGTGCAGCTTCAGCTCGCCTTTGGCGGCTCTTTCCTCGTACCGGATATAGGCCTTTTCGAATGCACACCCGTACTTGTCGTGTAGGTCCGGTACGTCGGAGGGACTGAACAGCGTCCAGTCGCCGTTCTCCATCACGCGTTTCATGAACAAGTCCGGAATCCAGTTCGCGGTGTTCATGTCGTGAGTACGGCGCCGGTCGTCGCCGGTGTTCTTGCGTAGTTCGAGAAACTCTTCGATGTCCAGGTGCCAGGTTTCAAGATAGGAACATACCGCCCCTTTGCGTTTGCCTCCCTGGTTGACCGCCACCGCGGTGTCGTTCACGACCTTGAGGAAAGGCACGACTCCCTGGGACTTGCCGTTGGTCCCCTTTATGTGGGAGCCCAGGGCCCGTACCGGAGTCCAGTCGTTGCCGAGTCCCCCGGCATACTTGGCAAGCAGCGCGTTTTCCTTGATCGCCTCGTAGATGCCGTCCAGGTTGTCCGACACCGTCGTGAGATAGCACGATGAAAGCTGCGAACGCATCGTGCCGGAATTGAACAGCGTCGGCGTCGAGCTCATGAAGTCGAACGAGGACAACACGTTGTAAAACTCGATCGCTCGCGTCTCGCGGTCGATCTCGTTCAAAGCCAAGCCCATCGCGACGCGCATGAAAAACGCTTGCGGCAGTTCAATGCGCGTGCCCTGGATATGCAGGAAATACCTGTCATAGAGCGTTTGCAGGCCGAGGTAACCGAACTTGAGGTCGCGCGATGCGTCCAGAGCGCCGCCGAGCCTCTTCAGATCGAAATTGCCCAAGCGCTCATCGAGAAGCTCGGCGCGGATGCCGCGCGTGACGAATTCGGTGAAGTATTCGGCGTAGCGCTTCTTCATCTCCGCCTGAAAAACCTCTTCACCCAGAACCTCCCGCCGGATGGTGTGAAGCAGCAGCCGCGCGGTGACATAGCTGTAGGCGGGATCTTTTTCGATCAGTGCGCGCGCCGAAAGCACCGCGGACTTCCGCAGCTCGTCGGCGGGTACCCCGTCATAGATATTCTTCAGGGTTTCGGCGAGGATCAGCTTGGGATCCGCTACCTCGCCCAGGCCCTCGCAAGCCGACGCGATCAGCTCCTCGAGGCGAGTCAGATCAAGCGGCCGCCGCACACCGTCCTCGACCGTATGCAGTCGCGGTTGGGGCGTCGGTTTCCTTTGGGCCGCTTCGTGGGCGCGCGCCTCGGAACGCTTTTCCCGGTACAGGACATAGGCGCGCGCCACTTCGTGCTCGCCCGAGCGCATCAACGCGAGCTCGACCTGGTCCTGGACGTCTTCTATATGGAAGGTCCCTCCGGCCGGCTGGCGGCGCACCAGTGCGCTCACGACGGCGTCGGTCAGTGCGGCAACAAGCTCTCTGATCCTCGCCGAAGCGGCGCTCTGCCCGCCTTCGACGGCCAGGAACGCCTTGGTGACCGCAACGGAGATCTTGCCGGGCTCGAAACCCACCACCGCACCGTTGCGACGGATAATCTTGTACTGCGAAAACGCGGGCGACGCTGCAGTGCCGGCGTCAGCGCGAGAGCTCGAGCCGGGGATCGACTGCGGAGTCGTTGCGTCAGCCGCGATCTGCATATACCGTCTCCTCTACTCGTTCTTGTGCGCTGCCCGGCAGGATTGAGGGCGGCGAAACCGGTTCCTTGGGGGTGTTTCCCCAAGACCACAATATATGGTATCTACACAAGAGTGTGCAACTAATTGTAGTGTAGTGTCAAGATGCAAGCCCGGTTTTCTCAAGCGCCTTCGGAGGTCCGGGGGTGGAATCGGAAATATCGGCGCCGAAGCGGCGCGAAGCTGACGGACCGATCGGACTAAGGCGAGAACTTGATTGCGGCAACGCCGCGGACGAGCAGGCTTTATTGAATCCGGGCCAGCGACTCCCGGAAATGTCCCCAGTCGAACGCCGGCCCAGGGTCGGTCTTGCGGCCGCGTGCAATATCGACGTGCCCGACGACATCGACTATCGGATATCGCCGGCGCAGAACCACGAGAAGTTCCGCCAGACGCGCGTATTGCCGATCGGAGTAGGCCTGGTCGTCGGCGCCTTCGAGCTCCACTCCCACGGAGAAATCGTTGCAGCGCTCGCGCCCCCACCAGCTCGACGACCCCGCGTGCCAGGCTCGCTTTGTGCAAGGCACCAGCTGGATCAATTCGCCCCCGCGCCGCACAAGAAAATGTGCTGATACCTTCAGATCGCGAATGGTTTCGTAATACGGGTGCGCGGCGAAATCGAGCGTATTTGTAAACAGCTGCACGATGGCTTCACCGCCGAACATACCCGGCGGCAGGCTGATGCTGTGCACGACCAGCAACCGCACCGCCGCGTCCCCGGGGCGCTCGTCACAATTGGGCGAGGGAAGCTGCACCGCCCCGGTAAGGAAGCCTTCCTCGTCGAGGGGGTCGGGCTCCACCTACCGGATTCCCAGGCGTTCCATGCGATAGCGCAACGCCCTGAACGTAATGCCCAGGAGTTTGGCCGCAGCGGTTCGATTGAAGCGGGTTTTCTCGAGGGCCTCGAGGATCGCCTCCTTTTCGAGACGGTCGAGGTATTCCGGCAGCGGCCATTTGGCGTTGGGGGCCCCGGGTTCACGAGCGACCCAGGTTGGCGGAGCGAGCTGCAGGTCGTCGAGTTGGATTTCGTCGCGCGCGGCGAGTGCGATGGCACGCTCTAGAACGTTCTCCAGTTCGCGGGTATTGCCGGGAAAATCGTAGCTCGCGAGAGCTTTCTTCGCGTCCTCGGAGAGCCGCATGGACTTGCCGTCGGGACCGGAAAGACGCCGCAGAATCGCATCCGAAAGCACGGGGATATCGTCGCGGCACTCCCGCAGGGGGGGCATTTTCAGCTCGATGACCGCCAAGCGGTAGTACAGATCCTGTCGAAATTTCCCCGATTCGACGCATGCGGCAAGATTCTGATGCGTAGCGCAGATGATGCGCACGTCGACCGCGTCTTCGGAGGTCGCCCCCACTTTGCGCACTGTCTTTTCCTGGATCACACGAAGCAGCTTGACTTGCATCGCGAGCGGCAGGTCGGCGACTTCGTCCAGGAACAGAGTACCGGTGTTGGCGGCCTGGAAAAATCCGTCGCGGTCGCCTTCAGCACCCGTGAAAGCGCCCTTCTTGTAGCCAAAGAACTCGCTCTCCATCAGGTTCTCCGGGATCGCGCCGCAGTTGACCGGCACGAATGCCCTCTCGCGCCGCGACCCCTTGCCGTGAATGAGACGAGCGGCGAGCTCTTTTCCGCTCCCGGACTCGCCTGTAAGGTAGATTGGCGCCTGGCTGCGTGCGAGCTTCTCGATCTTGGAGCGCACCTGCTCGATCCCGGGGCTCGAGCCAAGAAGCTGGCCTTCCCCTGATTTGGCTGCCGCTGCTTTCTGGGGCAGGGACAGCGCGGACTTGACCAAGGCGCGCAGCTGATCGAGGGACAGCGGTTTGGTCAAGTAATCGAAAGCGCCGGCCTTGAGGGCCGCTACGGCGTTTTCGGTGCTGCCGAACGCGGTGATCACCGCTACGGGCAGGTCCGCGCACTGAACGCCGATGAAGCGCACGAGCTCCAGCCCGTCACCGTCCGGCAAGCGCATGTCGGTAAGACAGAGCTCATAGCGCTTGGACTGCAGCAGCTGCTTGGCCGCAGCCACTGAACCTGCACACTCCACCGCCAGACCCATCCGTAGGAGCGACAGCTCGAGCAGCTCTCGGATGTCCGCCTCGTCGTCGATCACGAGCACCGTACCCTGGACGATGTTCGTTCGCCGTTCCGCGCGCCGGTTCTCTACGGTTCCTGCCATAGGATCCTGAAGTCCGCGCCCAGACCGCGGTCCAAGTACTCAAGACTCGCGCCGTTGGCGGCACACAGCTCGCGAGCGATGTAGAGGCCTAGCCCCGTCCCGCTCGCGAAAGTGGTGAAAAACGGCTCGAACAACTGCGCTTGCAATTCCTTTGCGACGCCCTCGCCGTCGTCGATGACGTGCAATTCTACTCGATTCGCCCGGCGTAACACGGTGATGTGCACGCTTCCGGCGAGCCTGCGACAGTGCCTCCATGCGTTGTGCAAGAGGTTCCACAGCACTTGGTTGAGATGGGCTCGGTCGAATTCCAAGGTGACGTCTTCGGCCGCCTCGATAAAAAAGCTTTCGCTGGGAATGCCGTCGTTCTGCGCGACCTCCTCGACAAACGTGAGTAGGTAAGGGCGCACTCGGATCGTCTCCGGCTGAACGCGGTCGCGCCGCGATAGTTCGAGGACGTCGTGCACCATTCGCTCAAGGCGCCGCGCGTTGTCCCGGATAATCTGTACCATGCGTTCCTTGTGGGGTCCGCGCTGTTCTTCCTGCAGGAGGTCCCCGGCGTGCGTGATGGCCGACAGGGGGTTGCGGATCTCGTGGGCGATGTTGGCGGTGAGCCTCCCGAGCGCCGCGAGCTTGAGTTGCTGGGCCTGTTCCTGGAGCTTGGACAAATCCTCGAGGAACACGAGGCTTGAGCTGCCACCTGCGGCGCCCGCCGACACGAAACGCGCACGGACCAGGCGGCCGCTCTCGGAAATTTGCACGTTCACGCTGCTCGCGCCTTGGCCGCCTCGCCAGGCGGCAAGCCGCTGGGCGAGCTCCTCCGAGAAATTCTCGATCCGGCTCAAGTCGGGCACGACCCGCCCCAGCAGATCCGCAGCTCGCGGATTGTGCAGGTGCACCCGCCCATGGGCATCCACGACCAGCACCCCGTCCTGCACGTCGCGGATAATCAATTTATTGATACGAAGCTGGTCGGCGAGGTCGGCACCGCGTTGCTGCGCTAAGCGCTCGTTCAGGATCAGGCGGCGCGCTAGCCGATTGGTGATCAGCGCCGTCGCGAAATAACCGATCGAAAGGAGCCCGGGCTGGACGTAGTTGGCGGTGCTGGAGTCTTGCACGAGCACCCAGTACGACTGCTCGAGAAGGACGGCAATCGAGGCCAGTGCGGCGTAGAAGAGCGTCAGCGTGCCCCGGCTGACCAGCGCGGCGCCCGCCAACGAAATGAGCAGCATCACGCCCAGGCCGCTGCGGATGCCGCTCGAGGCATACATCAACATGACGATGAGCACCACGTCGGTGACGACGTGCAGCGTGAGTTGAAGGTTGAAGTACGCCGGCACCTTTCGCAGGACGACGTGAAACGCGACGGCGAGCGCTAGATAAATGACGCTCGCGTAGGTATACGCCGCGATGTCGTGGCTCCCGAGGCTTAGCGCGTCACCGAAAATCAGGGCTGCGAGCAGGAATATCGCGGCCACCGCGATACGGTAGAAGTTGAAGTACTTGAGCGAGACCCAGAACGAGTCCGCGACGGCCCCCTCCTGCGGGAGCAGCGACAGGCTGAGCATCGCTGAAGCCGCCATGACCGCCCTCAGCCGGCGCCGAGCCGGCGGTGTTCTTCGCTGCAGAAGAAGCGGCCGGCGGCGCCAAGCGCTTCGCTGCGCGGAACGTTGACGCCGCAATGTGCGCAAGGGACCATCGGTTCGACCGGGGGCGGCGCAGAGCGCTGCCGGCGCTTGCGTGCAAGACCGGTCAACACGAAGTAAACGACGACTATTGCGATGACCAGAAGGAGGAGTTTGCTCATGTTGCAATGGCTGGCTGCCTGCGTCGCGGCTCGCGACGAGGCGCCATTATACCGGCGCGGGACGAGAGGACAGTCGGGTCGGGAAGCTGGTCGGGGTGACTGGATTCGAACCAGCGACTCCTGCGTCCCGAACGCAGTACTCTACCAGGCTGAGCTACACCCCGAATCGGACAGGAGCCAATGCGCAGGAAGGAGCGCTCCGGGAACTTCTAGTAATCACGCTCGACCGCGAAGGCCGACAATTCTAGCAAAGATTCACGGTAACTTGAATCAGGCAGGCCCGCGATGGCTTCGCTCGCCGCACACGCTTCTTCCTTGGCCTTGCTCCTCGCGTAGTCGAGCGCACCCGTCAGGCGAATCGCGTCCGAGACCTCCCTGAATTCTTCCCGGCCGCCGCGCTCGATCGCCGAGCGCACCAGCGCGGCCTGCGCCGGCGACCCGCGCTGCATCACGTGGATCAGCGGCAGCGTCGGTTTGCCCTCCTTCAGGTCGTCACCCAGGTTCTTTCCGGTGTGCGCTGCGTCTCCCGAATAATCCAGCACATCGTCGATCAGCTGAAAAGCCGTCCCAAGGTGCATGCCGTAACGCGCGAGGCCGCGCTCAATGTCCGGGCTCGCCTCGCCCAGGATCGCGCCCAGCTGCGCTGCCGCTTCGAAGAGCTTCGCGGTCTTGCGCCGGATGACCTCGAGATAGGCCGCCTCGCTCATCGAGAAATTGTGAGCATTCAGGAGCTGCAGCACCTCGCCCTCCGCAATGGCATTGGTGGCATCCGCAAGCACCTCCATGACCCGCATGCTTCGCACGGCTACCATGATCTGGAAAGCGCGGGAGTACAGAAAGTCCCCCACGAGCACGCTCGCCGCGTTGCCGAACTCGGCATTGGCCGTCTTGCGGCCGCGCCTCAGTTCGGATTCGTCGACGACGTCGTCATGCAGGAGCGTGGCCGTATGAATGAACTCCACGACGGCCGCGAGTTCCACATGATGCTCGCCGCGATAGCCTGTCGCCCCGGCGGCAAGGAAAACGAGCGCCGGGCGCAGCCGCTTGCCGCCTCCGGCGATGATGTACTCCGCGATCTGGCGTACGAGCACTACGTCGGACTCGAGCCGGCGCCGGATCATGGCATCGACCGCCCGCATGTCTGCGGCGATGAGGTTGCGAAGAAGTTCGGGCTGCAAAGGGGATTATCGCACTGCGGAATCGACTCAACGGCGGGTCAGGAGGATAGCATATTTTCTTTGACCACACCGGCTAAAGGTATGTATAATTTCGTGTTTTTCCACGGGATTCGGAGATCAGCATGTACGCGGTCGTCAGAACGGGCGGTAAACAGTATCGCGTTTCCGCCGGAGAGAAACTGAGGATCGAGAAGCTCGCCGCAGCCGTGGGCAGCGAGCTCGTGTTCGACGAGGTGCTCCTTGTCGGTGACGGTCAGGCCCTCGATATCGGAACCCCCGTAGTGAAAGGCGCCTCGGTGAAAGCGAAGATCATCGCTCACGGTCTCGGCGAGAAAGTAATGATTTTCAAGCTGCGCCGGCGCAAGAACTCGAAAAGGCTCCGGGGCCATCGTCAGGCTTACACCGAGATCGAGGTCACCGGCATTGCGCACGCCTAGGGCCCTGATCCTATGAGGAGAAAGACGAGCCATGGCACATAAGAAAGCAGGCGGCAGTTCCCGCAATGGCCGCGACTCACAATCAAAGCGTCTCGGGGTCAAGCGCTACGGCGGGCAGATCGTAGCCGCGGGCAGTATCATCGTTCGCCAGCGCGGTACCCGTGTACACCCCGGGGACAACGTCGGGGTCGGGAAAGACCACACCCTTTTCGCAAAGGTGAACGGTAAGATCCAATTCAGCTTCAGGGGCCCGGACCACAAACAAACGGTCAGCGTGGTTCCGGCCTAGAAACGGGCTGCTTTCCCGAAAGCCCTATCCACGCGGTGCGACTTGCGCTATCAGACCGTTTCTATCCACCGCAACTAGCACAGTTTTCCCTCCGTAAATCGATCCACACCCCGTATCAAGCCGCCTCAGTCTGTTGCAGGCGAGGCGCGCAGCGCTTGCGTGAGCGCTGCTAGAGCCGGATGAAGATCTTGCGGCGGTACAACCACAGGCAGAGCAGCCACATTATCAGGGCGCCCAGCACGTAGTCGAGCGCGTCTAGGTGGCTCAAGTGCAGGAGACCGCCGAGGTGAATATTGAGGTTGTCCCAGATCCACTGCCTGCACACAACGATCATGAAATACATGGCGAGGGAATTCGCACCGATCACCACCAGCGGAAACATCAAACCTCGCTGGCCTTTGATGTCGGCGAGCCAGTACGCAGCCGCCAGGAAGAGAAAGGTGAAGCCGGCACTGAAGAAAACCCAGGAGGGGGTCCAAAGCGCCTTGACGATCGGGCAGAGGGTGTAACCCAGGATCAGACCCAGCGCGAGAGAGATTGCCCCGGCCGCGGATAGCTTCCGTAGCTTCTCGAGCGGCGACCTCGGCCCCCGAAGGAGGTCTCCCGCCACGATTCCCAATGTCATCGTCGCAATCGAGGGAACAAAGTTGAGCGTGGGCCCATAAATGGCGTTCCCGAGAAACTCGTGAGACCGGGGAAATAAATTGAGAAACCAGCGGTCGAAGGCGTATGCGACGTTGGTGTACTTGTTCCAATGGGCATACAGGCCTGCGAAGGGCCCGGCGTCTTGCGGAATTCCGAGCGACGCATAGTCGAAGCCGGAGGATGGCAGGGGAAACAAGAAGAACGCGACCCACCAGGCTACAAGTATCAGCGCAGCCCCTGTGAGCTGAAAGCGGGCCGACCTCCCCACGAGCAGGAATGCGAATGGGAAAGCCAGCCCGATTTGACTGAGGACATTTCCGAAGCTGAACTGGGTTTGCTGGTGATGCAATGAAGTCAGCAGCAACCCCAGGATTATCAGAACCACGGAACGATAGACTACATGCGCGGCGACGCTCGCTGCGCTCATGCCCTGCGAGCGCCGAGAGAAGTAAGAGTACGTCATCGCCACGCCGACGATGAACATGAACGACGGCTGAATCAAGTCCCAAAACGCGGCGCCCTCCCAATCGACGTGATCGAACTGCCGTCCGAGCGCCTGCAGCCATGGGGCATTCTGGAACTTTGCAACGGCTTCCGGGCCGGCGCCGTCGAACGCCAGCGCCAGCATCACGAGCCCGCGGTAGGCATCCAGGGAAGTTATGCGGGCTGATCGGTTGCTCGCTTCGGATCCCTGGATTCGCCCACCTCCTGAAGGGATCGTTGTCATTGGACCATTAACGACCTGCACAATGCCGGATCAGGGAACGACGCTGCGCATCGAGGCGGGATGACCCGGGAGTTTGAAGCGCTTGCCGGTGTCAGTGACGACCGTCCCCTCCACCTTGAGAATCGAGATGTCGTCGTCCATGTAGTTGCCAACATAAAGGTACTTGCCGTCCGGGCTGAAGACCGCGCCTTCCGGCAGGCCGCGCACCTCCACTTCGCCCACTTTGGTGACCTTTTTGCCATCGATCTTCAGCACGGCCACCGAGCCGTTGCGGTTGTAGAAGAACGCCGACTTAGGCGCATTGCTGCCGCGAAGGAGTATCGCAACCGCGATCTCGCCCGTTGGGCTCAGGGCGAATCCCTCCGGCCCGTCACCCACCACGACCTGGTCGATCACGCGCGGCGGGAGTGCCTCCAGGTCGATGACGCTGACCGTGTCCACATTCCCGTCCGCCGAACCAGAAGCGCCGTTGTTCGCCGTCAGCGCGAGCTTGCCATTGGGCGTGATGCCGAGGTTGTAGGGGAAGAGGCCGACCAGCATGTCATATTTCGAATAGGTGACCTTCTCGCCGTCGACCCCTAGCACGGCGGCCTTGTTGCTGACGTTCTTGGAAGCCAAAGCCCGCTTGCCATCCGGCGTGAAAGCCACGGCCGAAACCTGTTCGCCCATTCCCACGGTATCGACGACCTTGACCTCTTTCCCTCGGATGGAGAGAACTGTGATGGAGTTGTCCGCCCGGTTGGCGACGAGCGCCAAGTTGCCCGCGCGGTTTATCGCCATGCCGGAGGGCTGCTTGCCGCCCTTGACGGTAGCGATCAGCGCCGGCGGATTCGACTTGAGGTCGATCACGAAAATGTCGTTTCCGGGGACGCCTTTCCACGAGCTACCGTCTTGGACCCAGTCCATCGAGTTGGCCACCAGGGCCAGGCCCTCGTCGGGCGTGATGGCCAGGTTCACCGGCGGACCGAACACCGAGTTCATCAGCGGCAGGCTGGCAACGAGCCTCGGGTTCACACGATCGCCAATGTCCAGCACGACGACCGCGTCCTTGCCGGGAGGGGAGAAGAGGGGTTTGCCGTCGGCGTCCCAGAATACCTTGTTGTCGATGCCGACGATCACGTGTTGCGCCAAGGCCGGGGGGACTCCCAAGCACAAGGCCAGCGCGATGCCCAACATGCGTGCAAACAGCGGGATGAATTCGTTCATGGCATCCTCATTGGAGTCCGATTTATAGCAGGTGGCGGAATCGTACCTCTTTGCACCGGACGATACGCCGTCACCTACAACTGTCAAGGTTCGGGCCCGACGCCTAGAGGTATCAACTGGCCAACGGCTGAGTTAGGATTTTGCAGAAGTCACACGAAAATGTCAGGCCCCTAGGGAAACGTCTGGACGTTGTCAGCGGATTACAGGAACAAATAATGGGTAAAACGTCCAAAAAGGCCGCAAGAGCCAAAATCAAGTTGCTTCAAGGTAGGGCTTTTTCGTTTCCACGGGCGCCATGAAATTCGTCGACGAAGCGCGCATCGAGGTCCACGCCGGCAACGGCGGCGACGGTATCGTGAGCTTCAGGCGCGAAAAGAACGTGCCGCGCGGAGGGCCCGATGGCGGGGACGGCGGCAGTGGCGGCAGCGTCTATGCGGTCGCCGACCGAAACGTCAATACCCTCGTCGAATATCGCTTCGCGCGCATTCACCGCGCGCGTGACGGCGCACGCGGGCGCGGTGCCCAATGCAACGGGAAAGGTGCCGACGACGTCGTACTGCGCGTGCCCGCGGGTACCGTGATCACGGACGCGGAGACGGGAGAGATGGTCGCCGACCTCGCCGCGCACGAGCAGGTCGCATCGCTCGCGCGGGGAGGCAAAGGGGGCCTCGGCAATATCAATTTCAAATCGAGCACCAACCGTACGCCGCGAAAAGCGACTCCCGGCGAGCCCGGCGAGCATCGTACGTTCAAGCTCGAACTGAAGGTGCTTGCCGATGTCGGATTGCTGGGACTTCCCAACGCCGGAAAATCCACATTCATTCGCGCCGTCTCGGCTGCCCGGCCCAAGGTTGCCGACTACCCGTTTACCACCTTGCATCCGCATCTTGGAGTGGTTCGCGCCGGGGTCGATCGCAGCTTCGTGATCGCCGATATCCCGGGTCTCATCGAAGGAGCGGCCGAAGGTGCGGGCCTGGGGCACCAGTTCCTCAGGCACCTTGCGCGTACGCGGCTGCTCCTTCATATCGTCGATGCTGCACCCTTTGATCCGGATGCCGATCCGGCTCACGATGCGCGATCCATCGCCGCCGAACTGAAGAAATTCGACCCCGCGCTGCACCGAAAGCCGCGCTGGCTGGTGCTGAACAAAATGGATATGCTCCCCCCGGAGGAGCGCAAGACCGTAGCCGCCAGCCTTGTGCGCAGGCTTCGCTGGCGCGGCCCGAGCTTCTGTATATCGGCGCTCACCGGCGAGGGTTGCCGCGAACTCAGTTTCGCGGCGATGAAATTCTTGGAAACCGGAAAGGCGGCATGAGACAGGCGAGCCGTTTCGTCGTCAAGGTCGGCAGCACCCTCGTCACCAACCGGGGCGCAGGGCTGGACGCGTCGGCCATTGCGCGCTGGGCCGGGCAAGTCGCCAAGCTTCGCGAAGGCGGCAAGGAGGTCGTCCTGGTTTCGAGCGGTGCCATCGCCGAAGGCATGCAGCGCCTGGCTTGGACGCGGCGCCCGCACGCCATGCACGAGCTGCAGGCCGCCGCGGCAGTCGGGCAAATGGGACTCGTGCAGGTATATGAGTCGTGCTTCCGGCAGCATGGCCTGCATACGGCGCAGGTGCTCCTCACGCATGCCGATCTCGCCGACCGGCAGCGCTACTTAAATGCCCGCTCCACCTTGCTGACACTGCTCGGGCTCGGAATCATTCCCGTGATCAACGAGAACGACACCGTCGTGACCGACGAAATCCGGTTTGGCGACAACGACACGCTTGCCGCATTGGTGACCAATCTGGTCGAGGCCGACTGCCTCATCATCCTGACCGACCAGCAGGGCCTCTACAGCGACGATCCCCGACGGAATCCGGAGGCAACGCTCGTGCGGCAAGCGCAGGCCGGCGAGCCGCGCCTCGAGGAAATAGCGGGCGGAACCGGCTCCACCCTTGCCAAGGGCGGCATGCTCACCAAGGTGCTCGCAGCCAAGCGCGCGGCCCGCTCGGGAGCGCAAACAGTGATCGCCTCGGGACACGAGCCCGACGTCCTAGTCAGGATCGCCGCGAGAGAAGCCGTGGGCACCCTGCTCACCGCGCAGACGACGCCGCTCGCGGCACGCAAGCAGTGGCTCGCTGATCACGTGCAGGTCGGAGGAAGGCTCGGCATCGACGCCGGGGCCGCCAAGGCCTTGCGCTCGGGTGGCAAGAGCCTGCTGCCGATCGGGGTCAAGAGCGTGGAGGGCGAATTCGAGCGCGGCGCAGTGGTCGCCTGCCTCTCGCCGGAGGGCGCCGAGATCGCGCGCGGACTGGTCAATTACAACGCGCAGGAATCCCGGCGCATTGCCGGGCGGGCGTCAAGCGAGATCGAGGCCATACTCGGATACATAGACGGACCGGAATTGATCCACCGCGACAATCTCGTCCTGCTTTAGCGGGCGCAATCGCCTACGACAGGTCCTTTACGAGACAATCGCGCACGGCCGAAGGCGCCTCTAGCGTCGCGGAATAGCGGGGATGATCGATCCCGAACGTCAAGCCCGCGCCCTTCTTGAGCGCCTGCGCCGTAGCCTCGCCGAGCTCGAAGCGCAGAAAATGCACCGCCGAGGTCTTCTGCCCGTTCTCCCGATCGAGATCCTCGTCGGCGACCGCCCAGACCCGCTCGGGGCCCGCGGCTCGGAGCCATACCTTGTCCTCGATGCCGATCAGCTCTGCGAGCCGCTTCGCGCGCTCGTCCGGATCCGGGTACTCGATCATCATGGTCGCCTTGAGGTTGCGACCGTCCGGGACCAGCGGGTTGTAAGCAGCGAGCTCCTCCTTGATGCCCTCTTCCTCGAAGATCCGCTCGATGCGCAACATTTCCTGCACCTGGTAACGGATGGTGAGCTCGTCCTCGAAGACAAGCGTGACGTGCTCGCCCAGGTGAAGCGTGCGGTCCTTCTTGTGCGCGATGACCTTCGCGCGGAACTTCGGGCGCTCGCGCGCGTAGGTTTCGAGGGTCATGAGGCTCGCGCGGTCGATTCTAGGCATGGCGTCCGGGCGTCACATCGTTGAGGCGAGTTCAAATTCCGTAGGCCTTCCGAAGCAGCGCCAGCGGGTGCGCCTTGATGGCCCGGGTCTCACCCATGCCCTGCTCTATGTGGCGCGCCGCGATCGGGCAGTCCGAGCTGATGTAATCGGGCTCGTTGCCGGCCATCTGCCGGAACACCGGCCGCCCGATCTTCATGGAGTTCTCGTAGTACTCGGATTTGACGCCCCATGTTCCGTCGTGGCCGGAGCAACGCTCGACCGTGTTGAGCGTCGTCCCCGGCACGAGCTGCAGCGTTTCGCGGGTCTTCTGTCCCATGTTCTGCACGCGCGAATGGCACGGAACGTGATAGGACACTCTTCCGAGCGCGGTCTTGAAATCAGTCTTGAGCAGCCCGTCACGCTTGCGCAGGACGAAGTACTCGAACGGGTCGAACATCGCCTCGCTTACCGCCTTGACGTCGGCATCGTCCGGAAACAGCAGCGGCAGCTCGCTCTTGAACATCAGCGTGCATGAGGGCACCGCGGTGAGAATCGCGTAGCCCTCGCGCGCGAGCTTGACGATTCGCGGAACGTTGAGCGCCTTCAGGCGCTCGACGCCTTCGAGATCACCGAGCTCGAGCTTGGGCATTCCGCAGCAGGCTTCTTTCTCGACGATCACGTAAGGAATCTCGTTGTGATCGAGAACCGAGAGGAGATCATGGCCGATGCCCGGCTCGTTGTAATTCACGTAGCAGGTCGAAAATACCGCCACTTTTCCCGGGGTGCGCTCACCGTTGCGGGACTCATGGCTCCGGCTGGCGGGAGCCTGTCCGCGAAACGCTCCTGGGCTGTAAGGCGGCAGCTTGCGCTCGGGGTGGACGCCGATCGCCTTTCCCATGAGAGCGCGCGAGGTGGGGTTGCGGTTGACGGCGTTGACCACTTGCGCGACGACTGGGATCGCGGCGAGCCTGCCGATCGCGTCCGTGGAGGAAAGCAGGCGGTCCCGCAGCCGCACCTCGCCCTTCTTGAACTTCACCGCCTTGGCGCGCAGCATGACATGGGGAAAGTCGACGTTCCAAGGGTGCGGCGGTACGTACGGGCACTTCGTCATGTAGCACATGTCGCAGAGATAGCACTGGTCCACGACTTTCCAGAACTGCGATTTCTCCACGCCGTCGACTTCGAGCGTCGCGCTCGCGTCCACGAGATCGAAGAGCGTCGGAAACGCCGTGCACAGGTTGACGCAGCGCCGGCACCCGTGACAGATGTCGAACACCCGCTCCATTTCGCGGAGGACTTTCGCCTCCTCGTAGAACTCCGGCGCGCGCCACGCGACCGGATGGCGCGTTGGCGCTTCGAGATTTCCCTCGCGTACGGTCATATTCGCCATCGTCCGCGAGTCGCGTGACTGGAGGTCTTCCCCGGCTCGCCGGAGTCAGCCCGGCGCTTTCGGCGTCCGGATTGACGGCCTAGTCGGCGAGCGCGTCGAGCGCCTTCTGGAAGCGGTTGGCGTGCGAGCGCTCCGCCTTGGCGAGCGTCTCGAACCAGTCCGCGATCTCGGAGAAACCTTCCTGACGCGCGGCCTTCGACATGCCGGGATACATGTCGGTGTATTCGTGGGTCTCTCCGGCGATGGCGGCCTTCAGATTCAAGCGCGTGCCGCCGAACGGGAGGTCAGTCGCGGGATCGCCGCATTGCTCCAAGTATTCGAGATGGCCGTGGGCGTGGCCGGTTTCGCCCTCTGCGGTAGACCGGAACACGGCAGCGACGTCGTTTTGCCCCTCAACGTCGGCCTTCGCCGCAAAGTAAAGGTAGCGGCGGTTTGCCTGCGATTCCCCAGCAAATGCCGCTTTGAGATTGCCGTGGGTCTTGGAGCCTTTGAGCTGCATGTATGCCTCCGTGTGTTAAATTAGACTAACTCTAATTGGTAGACGAAGGATAATATTCGGGACACCCTGCTGTCAAGCATGAGCTAATGCCAGGACCCCAGGGCCGATCTGGCCAAGAGCCGAAGCGTGTCAGACAGTCAGCGTGACGCGATTTCCGCTGGAAGAGGCCTGCGACCCTGGCCGCGAAACAGATAGCGGGCAAGCTCGGTAAGCGCGTGCTGGTAGACCTCTCGCTTGAAATCGATTACCGAGTCGAGGGGTATCCAATAGTCGTTCCAGCGCCAGGCGTCGAATTCGGGGCGCTCCGAAGCACGCAGGCGCACGTCGCACTCACGCCCGACCAGCCGCAGCAGGAACCAGATCTGCTTCTGCCCCCGGTAATTGCCGCGCCAATCCCGTTTGAGCCACTGCGCGGGCACCTCGTAGCGCAGCCAGTTGCGCGTCCGCCCCAGGATCTTCACGTGGCTGGGCAGCAGGCCCACTTCTTCCCGCAGTTCGCGGTACATCGCCTGCACCGGCGTTTCCCCAAGCTTGATCCCGCCCTGCGGGAACTGCCAGGAGTGCTCCTTGACGCGCTTGCCCCAGAAAACCTCGTTGCGCCCGTTGCAGAGGATGATGCCGACGTTCGGCCGATAGCCGTCTCGATCGAGCATACGCCATCCAGCAAAAAGTCTGTCCACGCCCATTCTTTCACAAATTGCAGGCGATTTGAAGGCGAAGCCGCCCGCGGCTGTGAGGCGTACGAGTTCAAGTAGAATGTCGCGTCCCGGCCCGCTCCCCGCTATGCGCACTTCGCGATACTTTCTTGCAACGCTCAAGGAGGCCCCTGCTGATGCGGAGCTCGTCAGCCACAAGCTGATGGTCCGCGCGGGCCTGATCCGGAGACTCGCCGGCGGAATCTACACGTGGATGCCGCTGGGGCTGCGCGTTGTTCGCAAAGTCGAAGCCATCGTTCGAGAGGAAATGAATCGCGCCGGAGCGATCGAGCTCTTCATGCCGGCGGTGCAACCCGCGGAGCTCTGGCAGGAGTCCGGAAGGTGGCAAGAGTACGGGCCGGAGCTGCTGCGCTTGAAAGACCGCCACGAGCGCGATTTTTGCATCGGCCCGACGCACGAGGAAGTCATGACCGACATCGCGCGGCGCGAGATTCGCAGTTACCGGCAGCTACCCCTGCATTTCTACCAGATCCAGACCAAGTTCCGCGACGAGATCCGGCCGCGCTTCGGCGTCATGCGGGGGCGCGAGTTCACGATGAAGGACGGCTACTCCTTCCACGCTGATTACGCCGACCTGCAGCGCGAATACCGAAACATGTACGACACCTATATGCGCATCTTCACCCGCTTGGGGCTGAAATTCCGAGCCGTGGCTGCAGACCCGGGCTCAATCGGCGGTACAGGTTCACAGGAGTTCCACGTGCTGGCCGAGTCCGGGGAGGATGCCATCGCCTACTGCCCGCAATCCGACTACGCGGCGAACGTCGAGCTGGCGGAAGCTCTGCCCCCCAATAGGGCGCGGGAGGCTCCTACCGCTGCGATGAGAAAGGTCCCGACCCCAGGTAAGACGCGCTGCGAGGATGTAGCCAAGCTGCTTGGCGTGCCGATCGAGAAAACGGTAAAAGCGATCGCGGTGGTGCGCGAGGAAACCCAAAAAGGAGCGTCGGGATCGTTCTCAATGCTGCTCGTTCGCGGCGACCACGACCTGAACGAGACCAAGACCCAGAAGGTGATCGGCAATTTCCGGTTCGCAAAGGACGAAGAGATCGAACGGATACTGAAGTGCAGCCCCGGCTACATCGGACCGGTGAGCAGCGCAGCCTTGAACATCTACGCCGATCACACGGTAGCGGCGATGAGCGATTTCGTTTGCGGCGCAAACGAGGCGGGATTTCATTTTACAGGCGTCAGCTGGGGACGTGACCTTCCGGAGCCCGGTCAGATAGCTGACATCCGCAAGGTTGTTGCCGGCGATCGCAGCCCCGATGGCAAGGGGAATTTGGAAATTGTCCGGGGGATCGAGGTCGGACATATTTTCCAGCTGGGCACGAAGTATTCGCAAGCGATGAAGGCGACGTTCCTCGACGAGGCGGGCAACAGCCGCGTCTTCGAGATGGGGTGCTACGGAATCGGCATCACCCGCATCGTGGGCGCCGCGATCGAGCAGAACCACGACGAGCACGGCATAGTCTTCCCGCAGCCGATTGCGCCGTTCCACGTCGCCTTGGTTCCCATCGGTTACGGCAAGAGCACCGCGGTCCGAGATGCCGCCGACTCGATTTATCGCGAGCTCACCGAAGCCGGTTTCGAGGTGCTACTCGACGATCGCGACGAGCGGCCGGGTGTGATGTTCGCCGACATGGAGCTCATCGGCATTCCCCACCGCATCGTCGTCGGCGAACGCAGTCTCAAGGAGGGATTGATCGAGTATCAAGGCCGGCTCGACAAGGAGACGAAGAAGATCCCGCTCGGCGATCCGCTTGCGCCGCTGCGCACGGGCTCATGCTGAAAGGCACCGGCTTGGCCCTGATCGGGATCGCGTTCCCGGGGCTCGCTCTCGGAGGAGCCCAGATCTACGAACCGCTCGCCCTCGAAGTGCGGGCGGGCCTGCAGGCGTCGATCGCGGACAAGCCGGCGCCACGTCATGCCTTTACCGATTCGGAGTCGGCGGTCGACTGGCTCGCCGAAATGTCGCATCGCCTGGAAGCGAGAATGCCCAGCTTCCAGTCGCGCGTCGAGTTCCTGCGCACGGTGCACTTCGAGGCGAACCGCGCCAAGCTCGACCCGCAGCTCGTGCTGGCGGTGATCCAGGTCGAGAGCAATTTTCGCAAATACGCCGTATCGCGCTCGGGTGCCCGAGGCTACATGCAGGTCATGCCCTTCTGGGTGGGATTGGTGGGCCGCCAAGGCGACAACTTGTTCAGTCTGCGCAACAACCTTCGCTACGGCTGCGTCATCCTGAAGTACTACCTCGATCGTGAAAAAGGGAACCTCTTTCGCGCCCTGAGTCGCTACAACGGCACCCTCGGCAAACCCGAGTATCCCAACATGGTGATCGGCGCTTGGCGCAGCGTGTGGCGCTACCAAGGCAAGCTTGCTGTCGCTCCCGCCTCGCCGGACGCAGCGCCCGGGTAGCCTCGGCCTGACATCACGCGGGAAACTCGGTCGCAATCGTCGCCTGAATCGCTTGCGCCGCGGCACGAGGATCGGGCGCCTCGCGGATCGGCCGGCCGACGACGATGTAGTCGGCGCCGTTGGCGAACGCCCCTGCTACGTCGACCGTGCGCTTCTGGTCGCTTGCGCGTCGATTCTGCACCGGCCGGATTCCCGGGGTGACGACCAGCAGCTGCGCGCCGAGCTCGCGTCTCAGTGCCGGCACCTCCAGCCCCGAGGAAATCACTCCATCACAGCCGGCCTCCAGGGCCCGCCGCGCTCGCGAGAGCACCAGGGTCTCGACGTCGCATTGAAAACCGAGATCGTCGAGATCACCCTGGTCGAGGCTGGTGAGAGCGGTGACCGCGAGGACCTTCACGTCCCCCTTGGCTTGTACCGCCGCCTCGAGCATCGCCTGGTTGCCGTGCACGGTCGCGAATGTGACACCACGATTGCGAAGCCCTTGCACCGCCGCCGCGACGGTTTCCGGAATATCGAAGAACTTCAAATCGACAAATACCTTCTTGTGCCGTCGAGTGAGCCAATCGATCAGACCGAAGTAGCCGTCGGCCATGAACAATTGCAGACCGACCTTGTAGAAGCTCACGCTGTCTCCCAGTCCGTGCACCAGCGTTTTCGCCTCGTCGGCGGTGGCGACATCCAAGGCTGCGATCAGGCGCTCGGCGCGCGGGATGGTTTGCAATGTCATCGGGCCTTCGGTTCGGCGATTCTAGCGGATTCAGGCTGCCTCACTCTCGAGCAGTCGCTTGAGCGGAAGGTCGAGGGCCTCGTCTGCGCTCGCGGCGAACTGCTCCAAAAGCATCCGTAAGGCCTTGCTGCGCTCCGTGCCCGAGCTCGCCTTGCCGTCCAAGACGAACTCGCGGTAGACGTCGGCCACGATGAGACGCTCCGCGTCGCAAACCAAACCGTAACGGTTATCTGCGGACCGAGTAACCCAGCCGCGCGCAACCATTCGCTCAAGGTGTGATTCGGTCCTATGACCGGTGAGCGACGCGCGCTCGGCGATCTGCCCCATCGGCAACAATTCCGGGATCTGCTGCGCGCGCGCAAGAACGAGCAGCAAGGTCAGCGCTTCCGCGAAATCGGATCCAGAAGGGCGCCTTGCGACTTTTTCCATCACCGCAAAATCCGGCGCGAGCGCCGTGATCAGTGCGCCGATCACGATTACAACCCAGGACAAATAGATCCACAGGAGGAATATCGGGATCACCGCGAACGCGCCGTACACAAGCGTGTACGTCGGAAATTGCGCTATATAGAGCGCGAAGCTTCTCTTCATGATCTCGAACGCCAGAGCCGCGACAAGGCCTCCAACGAGCGCGTGGCGCGGTCTAACGGGGCGATTCGGCACGATATAGTAGAGCAGCGTGAACGCGGCGCAGGTGAGGACGAAGGGAACGAACCCGAGAATAGCCGAGCCCGCAAACGGAATTTGCCGGGAGAGGCCGAGCGATGCGCCGACGATATACGAAGTCATCGACAAACTCGCGCCGATCAGGATCGGCCCCAGCGTGAGCGTGGCCCAGTAGATGAGGATGCGTTGCGCCACGGGACGCGGGTGTGAAACCCGCCAAATCGAGTTGAACGCACCCTCTATCGTGAACATCATCATAAAAGCGGCGACGGCGAGCACCCCAGTGCCAAGAGCGGTCAGGCTGCCTGCCCGACCCGAGAACTGCTCGATGTAGCCACTTACGACCTTCCCTGCCTTCTCGGGGAGCATGTTCGCGAGCAGGAATGCGTGGATGTGCTCTCCCAGCCCCGAAAAAATCGGGAACGCCGCCATGAGCGCGAGCGTGAGGGTGACAAGCGGCACGAGCGCAAGCAAGGTCGTAAAAGTGAGACTCGAGGCGATCTGCAAGCAGCGATCCTGGTTGAATCGCTTGAACACGTGCGCGAAGAAGCGGCCAAGCTGTCGCAACGCGAGGGGCATGGGATGCATGAATCGGGGCGTGAACGTCACTATAATACCAGCGCCGTTTACAACCTTCGCCAATGAGCGACATCCTGGTTCTCTACTATAGCCACCGCGGCTCGGTGGGAGAGATGGCTCAGTGGATTGCGCGCGGCGTCGAGGAGATCCGCGGTGCCAGTGCCCGGGTTCGAACCGTGCCGCGCGTCACGAGCGTCGTCGAGGACGCGCAGCCCCGCATACCGTCTTCGGGCCCGCCCTACTGCGAACAGCGCGACCTGGAGGATTGCATCGGGTTGGCTCTCGGCAGCCCGACGCGTTTCGGCAACATGGCGGCTCCGATGAAGCACTTCTGGGATGGGACTTCCGACTTGTGGCTTAGAGGGGCGCTCGCGGGGAAGCCGGCGGTACTGTTCACCTCCACGGCCAGCCTGCATGGAGGGCAGGAGACGACTCTGCTGCCCATGATGCTGCCCCTTCTCCACCACGGAATGCTGATCGTCGGCCTGCCCTACACCGAGCGCGAGCTATTCGATACGCAATCGGGCGGAAGTCCTTACGGCGCGACGCATGTGTCCGGCCTCGCGTCGGATCGCGCCTTCGACGACGCCGAGCGCAGCCTCTGCCGCGCGCTCGGGCGGAGACTCGCTACCGTGGCGTTGAAGCTGGCCGAGTGAATCGGAGGTAATCGGGGGTTACGAAGCCGAGGCGGACATCGCCACTCGCACCCGTTCCGAGCGCCCTCACCCCTGCGGGTTGATTCGCTGCGCGCTCTGCAGCTTGTTGAGCGCATTGACGTAGGCCTTGGCGGAGGCGACGATGATATCGGTGTCGGCGCCTACGCCGTTGACGATCCTCCCGCCCTTCGCTAGACGCACGGTTACTTCGCCCTGCGACTCGGTCCCCTGTGTCACCGCATTGACCGAATAGAGCAACAGCTCGGCGCCGCTCTTGGCCAGGCTCTCGATCGCCTTGAACGTGGCATCCACCGGTCCGTCGCCTTCCGAGGCGGCCACGCGCTCCGAGCCGGCTTCGGACAGGACGACGTTCGCCCGCGGTCGATTGACGGTCCCGCTCTCCTGCTGCATGGACACGAGCCGCCAGAGTTCCGCGGCCGCAGCGTCCGCCTGGTCCGACACCAAAGCCTGCAGGTCCTCGTCGAAGATCTCGTGCTTTTTGTCCGCAAGATCCTTGAAGCGCTGGAAGGCTTGGTTGTACGCGTCGTCGGATTCGAGCTCGATGCCGAGCTCTTTCAGGCGCTGCTTGAATGCGTTGCGACCCGAGTGCTTGCCGAGCACGAGCTTGTTCGCCGACCAGCCGACGTCCTGTGCCCTCATGATTTCATACGTTTCGCGGCTCTTGAGTACCCCATCCTGGTGAATGCCGGCCTCGTGCGCGAATGCGTTTGCGCCGACGATCGCCTTGTTCGGCTGCACCGGGAAACCGGTGATCCCGGAGACCAGGCGGCTCGCCGGAACGATCTGGGTGCTGTCGAGACGCGTGTCGCACGGGAATACGTCTTGCCGCGTTCGCACCGCCATTACGATCTCCTCCAAGGATGCGTTCCCGGCTCGCTCCCCCAGCCCGTTCACCGTGCACTCGACCTGGCGGGCGCCGTTCACAACCGCGGCGAGGGAATTGGCGACTGCGAGCCCGAGGTCGTTGTGGCAGTGCACGGACCACACCGCTTTGTCGGAGTTCACGATGCGCTCGCGCAGGCGCCGGATGAGCGTTCCAAACTGCTCGGGCATCGTGTATCCGACCGTATCGGGAATGTTGACGGTCTTTGCGCCCTCTTTGATCACCGCTTCGAGGACTCGGCACAGAAAATCGATCTCGGAGCGCCCGGCGTCCTCCGGGGAGAACTCGATGTCGTCGGTGAACTTGCGCGCGAAGCGCACCGCGTTGACCGCCTCGGTAAACACCTGGTCCGGGGTCATGCGCAGCTTCTTTTCCATGTGTATCGGCGAAGTCGCGATGAAGGTGTGGATGCGCCCCTGCACGGCAGGCTTGATCGCCTCCGCCGCACGGCTGATGTCGCGGTCGTTCGCCCTTGCAAGCGAGCACACCGTGCTCTCCTTGATGATGCCCGCGACCGCGTGCACCGCGTCGAAGTCACCGGGGCTTGAGGCGGCGAAGCCCGCCTCGATCACATCCACGCGCATGCGTTCCAGTTGCCGCGCAATGCGCAACTTCTCCTCCTTGGTCATCGAGGCACCGGGACTCTGTTCGCCGTCGCGCATGGTAGTGTCGAATATGATCAATCGTTCTTTCATGGTGCCGCTCCGCATCGAATGCCTGAAATCGTTCCGCGGCGCCTGTTTGCGCCGCGACCGGGTACTGCCGAATTGGGTTTGGGATTATGTGCGCGCGAGGCGCAGCAGCAGACCCGCCAGAAGCAGGCTGCCGAGGGTGAGGCTGAGAGCAATGGTGCGGAATTGCATGCGGGGAATATAGCGGGTTTCCCGGGCTACTGCAACCTGGCGGGTTCTCCGGGCCGACGTCTTTTCCACAACCAGTACACGTACCCGGAGAGTCCGTACGCAACAAACAGCAGAAATAGGACGATGGGCGGATCTGTGGAAATCAGGACGAAACCGAGGACGATGAGTAGGATCACGGCGAACGGGACCGAACGCCTCAGGTTGATGTCCTTGAAGCTGTAGAAGGGGACGTTGCTCACCATCGTCAACCCTGCGTAAAGGGTCAGGAACGCCGCGACCCAAGGCAGGCCGTAGTCATCGACGGGAATCTTGTTGTCGCTCGCAAGCCACAGAAATCCGGCCACCAGAGCCGCTGCTGCGGGACTCGGCAGTCCCTGGAAAAAGCGCTTGTCGACCACGTCGATGTTGGTGTTGAAGCGGGCAAGCCGCAGAGCCGCGCCGGCGCAGTAGACGAATGCCGCAATCCAGCCGAAGCGCCCCAGGTCCTTCAACGCCCATTCGTACATGATAAGCGCCGGTGCGGCGCCGAAGCAGACCATGTCGGAGAGCGAGTCGTATTCAGCGCCAAACGCGCTTTGAGTACGCGTCAACCGCGCGACGCGCCCGTCGAGGGTATCCAAGATCATCGCGACGAAAATGGCCACGGCGGCATAGTCGTAACGCTGGTTCATCGCCATCACGATCGAGTAAAACCCGGCAAACAAGGCCGCTGTGGTGAACAAGTTCGGAAGCAGGTAGATTCCGCGGCGACGGATCTCGGTGTTCAACAACGGTCTGCGAAGATTGGGCTCAAGCATGATGCGGCAGCGTCGCAATCACCGTGCTGGTCGCGTAAACCTTGTCTCCCAGCGCGGCCACGAGATTCGCGTCTTCGGGGACGTAAATGTCCACGCGGGAGCCGAAGCGGATGAAGCCGAACCTTTGGCCCCGTGCAAGGCTGTCTCCCTCGTGGACATAGCACAGGATCCGCCTCGCGATCAAGCCTGCGACCTGCACGCAAGTCACGTCCGCGCCCCGGTTCGTACGCAGCCACAGCGCGTTGCGCTCGTTCTCCAAGGAGGCCTTATCGAAAGCAGCGTTGATGAAACGCCCGGGATGATACCAGCGCTTTTGCACACGGCCGTCCACCGGCGAGCGATTGGAATGCACGTTGAAGACGTTCATGAAAACGCTCACCTTGATGGCCTTGCGCTCGAGGTAGGGATCGCGGGCCCGCTCCACCGCGACGATCCGTCCGTCGGCTGGCGAGACCACTGTGTGCGCGTCGCCGGGCACCTGCCGCGGCGGATCGCGAAAAAACTGCAAGACGAAAAGCACGGCAAGCCAGATTGGAGCCGACCACCAGCCGATCAGCCAGCCCGCTGCGGCCGCCACGACAACTGTCGCGGCGACGAAAGGCCAGCCTTCGCGTGCAATGATCGGGTGCGGATAGCTCGCGCTCATTGCGGGCCCTTGCGCTTTGGCCGATCTCTCGGTCGCGCCCCTAGTTCCGCGATTGATCGACCAACTTGTTCTTCTTGATCCAGGGCATCATCGCCCTGAGCTTTTCGCCGACGATTTCGATCGGATGCTCGGCGGTCATGCGGCGCCGCGAGAGCAGCATCGGCGCGCCGGCACGATTTTCCAGGATAAATTCCTTCGCGTACTCGCCCGACTGGATGCGAGCGAGCGCCGTGCGCATTGCTTTCTTGGTTTCTTCGGTGATGATCTTCGGCCCGGTCGCGTATTCCCCGTACTCGGCATTGTTCGAAATCGAATAGTTCATGGTAGCGATGCCGCCTTCGTACATCAGGTCGACGATGAGCTTCAACTCGTGAAGACACTCGAAGTACGCCATTTCCGGGGCGTAGCCGGCTTCGGTGAGTACCTCGTATCCCGCCTTGACGAGTTCCACGCAGCCGCCGCAAAGCACTGTTTGCTCACCGAACAGGTCGGTTTCCGTCTCCTCCTTGAACGTGGTTTCGATCACCCCGGCACGAGCCCCGCCGATTGCGGCCGCGTAGGACAGGGCGAGGTCGCGCGCCTTTCCGCTCCGGTCGCGATGCACCGCTATCAGCATCGGCGTGCCGCCTCCCTGAGCGTATGTCGAGCGCACGGTGTGACCGGGAGCTTTCGGCGCGATCATCACGACGTCGAGATCCTCGCGTGGCATGACCTGCCCGTAGTGGATGTTGAACCCATGGGCAAATCCGAGTGTCGCACCCTTTCGGATGTTGGGTTCGACTTCGGATTTGTACACGGCAGCGATGTGTTCGTCCGGCATCAGCATCATCACGAAGTCGGCTCCCTTCACCGCCCCCGAAACCTCCTCGACGTTCAAGCCCGCTTTTTTTGCCTTGTCCCAGGAAGCGCCGTCCTTTCGCAGTCCGACCGTGACTTTCACTCCCGAGTCGTGCAGGTTGAGGGCGTGGGCATGCCCTTGGGACCCGTAACCCACGATTGCGACCTTCTTGCCCTTGACGAGCGACAGGTCGGCGTCCTTGTCGTAATAGACTTTCATGCTGTGTCCTTATGGTTCTGCGGCACGCTGACTCACACCTTCAAGACCCTCTCGCCGCGCCCGATGCCCGAAGCCCCGGTTCGCACCGTCTCGAGGATGGCGCTGTGCTCGAGCGCTTGAATGAATGCGTCGAGCTTGGCTCCGGTGCCCGTGAGCTCGATGGTATAGGTATTCTCGGTAACGTCGATGATGCGACCCCGGAAGATATCGGACATGCGCTTCACCTCCTCGCGCTCCTTTCCCATCGCCCGGACCTTGATCAGCATGAGCTCGCGCTCGATGTGGGCCGCTTCTGACAGATCGACTACTTTGACCACTTCGACGAGCTTGTTCAGCTGTTTTGTAATCTGCTCGACCACGTCGTCCGAGCCAGTGGTGACGATGGTCATGCGCGAAAGCGACTCGTCTTCGGTCGGCGCCACGGTGAGCGTTTCGATGTTGTAGCCACGCGCCGAAAACAGACCCGCGACTCTCGAAAGAGCCCCCGGCTCATTTTCGAGCATGATGGAAATGATGTGTCGCATTGTCCCCTCGCTGAGGCCCAGCCCTCGGCGCATTTCGCGCCTTTGTGACGCGGCGCTCGTGGCGCCGCCGGACCAAGCTCCCTTCAGCCAACGTTGATCGAACCCGCGCGTATCGGGCTTACAGCTCCTCGGCAAGAATCATTTCGGTCAGGCCCTTGCCGCCCTGGACCATCGGATAGACGTTCTCGGTCTGGTCGGTGACGAAATCGAGGAACACCAAGTCGTTCCTGCGCTTGAACGCCTCTTTCAGCGCCGGCTCGACATCGCCGGGCTCCTCCACCTTGATGCCGACGTGGCCGTAGCTCTCGGCGAGTTTGACGAAGTCGGGCAGCGCATCCATGTACGACTCGGAGTAGCGGTTGCCGTGGAAGAACTGCTGCCACTGGCGCACCATTCCCATGTACTTGTTGTTGAGATTCACTATCTTGATCGGGAGCCGGTATTGCTTGCAGGTCGAGAGTTCCTGGATGCACATCTGAATGCTCGCCTCGCCGGTGACGCAAGCGACGGTCGCGCCCGGGTTCGCGAACTGAACACCCATGGCGGCGGGCAGGCCGAAGCCCATCGTGCCCAAGCCTCCTGAGTTGATCCAGCGGCGCGGCTTGTCGAATTTGTAGAACTGCGCCGCCCACATCTGGTGCTGGCCGACGTCGGAGGTCACGAACGCATCACCTTTGGTGATTTCGTAGAGTCTCTCGAGTACGAACTGCGGCTTGATGATCTTGCTTTTCTTGTCGTATTTCAGGCAGTCCTTGGATTTCCACAGCCCGATCTGGGACCACCAGGCGCTGAGGGCCTTCTGGTTCGGCTTGTAGCCGGCAGCCTCGAGCTGCCGGCTCAGTTCTTCGAGCACGTCTGACACGTTGCCGACTATCGGGACGTCGACTTTCACGCGTTTGGAGATCGAAGACGGGTCAATATCGATGTGAATGATCTTGCGCTGTACCTGCCCGAAATGGGCCGGGTTACCGATGACTCGGTCATCGAAGCGCGCGCCTACGGCGAGCAGCACGTCGCAATTCTGCATGGCCATGTTGGCTTCGTAGGTGCCGTGCATTCCGAGCATGCCCAGGAACTGCGGATCGGTCGCAGGATAGCCCCCCAGGCCCATGAGCGTATTGGTGCACGGGAATCCGAGCATCTTGACGAGCATCGTCAACTGCCTCGCCGCGCCCGAAAGAATGACACCGCCGCCCGCGTAGACGATGGGACGGCTCGCCTCCCCGAGCAACTGCACCGCTTTCCTGATCTGACCCGGGTGCCCCTTCACGACCGGGTTGTAAGAGCGCATGGTCACCGTTTCCGGATACTGGAACGGGCACTTGGCTGAGGTAACGTCCTTGGGAATGTCGACGAGCACCGGACCAGGCCGCCCGGATCTGGCGAGATAGAACGCCTTCTTGATCGTGAGCGCGAGATCCTTGACGTCTTTCACGAGGAAATTGTGCTTCACGCAGGGCCGCGTGATGCCCACGGTGTCGCACTCCTGGAATGCGTCCAAGCCAATGGCGTGAGTAGGCACCTGCCCCGTGATGATCACCATTGGGATCGAATCCATGTACGCGGTAGCGATACCGGTCACCGCGTTCGTAACGCCGGGCCCCGAAGTCACCAGCGCAACGCCGACCTTGTCGCTTGAGCGCGAGTAGCCGTCCGCAGCATGCGTCGCGCCCTGCTCGTGGCGCACCAGAATGTGCTTGACTTTGTCCTGCTTGAAAAGCTCGTCGTAAATAAAAAGGACCGCGCCGCCGGGATAGCCGAAGACGTACTCGACTCCTTCCACCTGGAGGCACTTTACGACAATCTCTGCGCCCGTCAATTCCACGTTTGCGCGCGTTCCGTTCACCGGCTTCGACGAAAACTTTAGAGCCTAATTGCTGACGTCTGATTGGTCAAGTTTTTCCCTGTTTCACTCTGCGCCTGAACCCGGCTTTTGATACCATCGGATCGCACCGGCCGAGGTCATCTCGGCCGACAAAAAAGGAAGCTCTTCTGGCCTCCCGAAATGAACTGTCCGAGTTCCTCGCGAGCGTAGAGCGACGCGCGTACAAGCAGGCGCTGTTCGCGGTCCGAGAGGCGGAGAACGCCCTCGACATAGTGCAGGACTCCATGCTCAAGCTCGCGGAGAAGTACGGAGCCAAGCCAGCGGCGGAGCTGCCGATGCTTTTCCAGCGCATCCTGCAGAACACCATTCGCGACTTTTATCGCAGGCAGAAGGTGCGCTCCCTGTGGGTGACGCTGTTTTCAGCCCTCACTCCGGGGCGGGAAGACGACGACACCGACCCGCTCGAAACTTTGGAGAGCGCGGATACTTCCAAGTCCCGGGAAGGTCCTGCGGACCTCTTGGAACGGTCTCAAGTTGTTGAAGTAATTGAGAAAGAGCTGCAACGGCTGCCGCCGCGTCAACGGCAGGCGTTTTTGCTGCGTTATTGGGAAGAATTGGACGTCGCCGAGACCGCAGCCGTGATGGGTTGCTCCCAAGGCAGCGTCAAGACCCATTGCTCCCGCGCAGCGCACGCTTTGGCGGCGGCCTTAAGGGCAAAGGGGATCGAGTTATGAACGAACAGCAGATCGCTTACCGAATCAAGCAGCTTCTCAACCGGGGGCTCGATCTGGACGCCGGCAAGCTCGCCCGCCTGAAGGAATCGCGCGAGCGGGCTTTGGCGCGCCAGCACGTCGAGTCCCGAGTTCCGGTATTGGCCTGGGCCGGCAACGCGATCGGCAGATCAGGCGGTCCTTCTGCGCTCATTCCGCGCTTGCTGCTTCCGATGGCCGTGCTCATCCTCGGCTTGATCGCGGTCAACCAGTGGCGGGATACTCAGGTCGCCGCGGAAATCGAGGAAATCGACGCCGCGGTGTTGACCGGCGACTTGCCGCTGGACGCCTATCTCGACAAGGGATTCGATGCATGGCTAAAGCGCTCTTCGCAGTAGCACTTTGGCTCTGCACCTCGCTCTCCGTCCTCGCCGCCACACCGCAGAAAAAGCCCCCGACGTGGGGCGAGTTGACGCAAGAGCAGCAGCAGATTCTCGCGCCGCTTGCGGTCGACTGGGACAATCTGGAACCAGCGCGCAAGCGCAAGTGGCTCGGAATCGCCAAGCGTTATCCGAAGATGAAGCCCGACGAGCAGGCGCGCGCGCAGCGGCGCATGCAGGCCTGGGTCAAGCTCACCCCCAAGGAACGCCAGGCGGCGCGCGAGCGCTACAAGAAACTGGAAAAATTACCTCCGGACAAGAAACAGGGGCTCAAACAGCAATGGGAGGAGTACAACCGCCTGCCGGAGCAGGAGCGGCGCAAGTTAGGCAGTACGCCGCGCAAGCCGCCCGCCGCGCCCCCGCATCCCGGTAAGTCTCTCGCCGAGCCTACGCCGCCGCCAGGTGCAGCGCCTGAGGCAAGCCCGGTCGCGCCGGCACCGCCCGCAAATCAGTAACCCATCGATGGATTCGGGCGCCCCAGCCCTGCCCGGTCCGACCGTGCCAGGCATCGGCAGGCGGCTGCTGTCGATGTTATACGAGTCACTGGTCGTGTTCGCGATCGCTTTCTTCGCCAGCTTGGCGTTCTATGGAGCGGCCCATGGACGCCTCTCGGGAGGCACGCGCCTCCTGTTCCAGCTTTACCTGTTTCTGATCTTGGGAATCTACTTTGTCGCGTGCTGGAGCCGGGGAGGCCGCACCCTGCCCATGCAGACTTGGAAGATGCGGCTGGTCCGAAATGACAGCCTTTCGGTCGGGGTCAGCCGGGCAGCCCTGCGCTACGCTCTCGCCTGGCCTTCGCTGCTAGTGTTCGGCGTCGGTTTTTTCTGGGCGTTTCTCGATCGCGATCGGCAGTTCCTGCACGACCGGCTGGCGGGTACTCGCATCGTCATGGTCGACGATGTGCGTGCCCGAGCCAAGGACCAGTGAATGGTGAGACGCGATGGTCTGATTCTTCTCGCCCTATACCTAAATCCCTAGGCCTATCTCCTTTCTACCCACCACATCATCAGAGTGGCTGCACCCAGAAAAACCGCGCTCGGGAGCGCGGCGCTGACGAAGGGTTGCCAGTTCTGAAGCAAGCCCAGATGTGAAAACAGACTGTTCATCATGTGAAAGAAGATCCCCAGCATGATCCCGGAGAACACTTTCACCCCCACGCCGCCGGCCCGGACGTGGACGTAGGCGAAAGGTAGGGCGAGCGCCATCATGACGAGAGAAGCAAGCGGATAAACGAGCTTTTTCCACATCGCGATTTCATACCGCTCTGTCTTTTGGCGGTTTTCGGACAGATGCCGCGTGTACTGGTACAGGTTCCATGCCGACATCCGTTCCGGGACGACGAACAGCACGGCAAGAATGTCCGGTGTAAGAACCGAGTTCCAGTCGATTTCCGTGAGGCGCTGCACGTTGCTTCCGCTGGACGTGAAGCCGGTGTGCACGACATCGCGCAATCGCCACATGTTCTTGCCGAGGTACCGACCCTGTTTTGCGAAACTGATCGACTGAAGCCGGTATTGGTCGTCGAACTCGAATACCCTGATATCGGACAGACTCGTATCGGGCAGGACTTCGCGAACATTGACGAATCGCCGGTCGTCCTTCACCCAAAGACCCGTGTGAAACTCGTTGGCCACAATGGTGCTGGTTAATGAGAGCTTGAGCTGCTTCGCCGCGCGCTCGGAGACCGGGGCGATCAGCTCGCCGAAGACGAGCGTAGCGACCGCAAACACGATGCCTATGCGAAACAGCGTGCTTGCCGCACGCCAAGGCGCAAGTCCGGAGCCGCGCATCACGGTATATTCGGAATTGGCGGCGAGATGCGAAAGGGCATAAAGCGTTCCGATCAACACCGCCACGGGAAACAGTTCATACACGTGGCTCGGCACCGTCAGTGCGACGAAGGCGAGCGCGTGCTGCAACCGGTACCCGCCTCTGCCAAGATCCGTGAGTTCATTGATGAGATCGAAAAAGGAGAACAGGCTGAGGAATGCGGCGAAAACAAACAGCGTCGCCCCGTAGATCTCCCTCGCCATGTAGGTGCGTAAGGTATCCACTTCAGCGCCTTCCGAGGAGAGGACCCACCCGAAGCCTTTTGTAAAACAGCAACGCGAGGACGCCCAGCATTCCGGCGTGTACCACCCACCACCCGGTATTGAAGCCCAACCGGCCCTGTGAGACCCATGCTTGGACGATGCTCAGCAGGTTTGCGTAGACCATGTAGGTGAACAGCGCAAAGAGCAAATTCACCGAACGGCTCGCCCTGGGGTTGACGAAGGAAAGAGGGATCGCGAGCAGCGCAAGAACGAACGCGGCGATCGGCAAACCGATGCGCCACAGCAACTCGGCCAAATTGGGATTGCTGCGTGCCTGGAGCAAGCCAAACGTGGACATGGCTTTGGTAGACGCCTCTTCCGCCTGCGCTTCGCGCGTTTCGACTCTCATCGCATAGCGCTGAAAATCCATCACCTTGAAATCGAGATCGCCCGGAACGCCCTCGTAGCGCCGTCCGTCCAGCAAAACGACGAAGCGGTCGCCGTTTTCCGCCGACTCCCGGTATCCGCGCCTGCTGACCGTGATGCCGAGTCTGCCCTGCCGCATCTGCGCGATGAATACGTTTTGCACGTTGGTCTGATCACCGGCGATTTCCTCGACAAAGAACACCCGGTCCGCGCTGCCCGCCTCACGGAAGACACCCGGTGCAACTCGTGAAACGTCGTCCTGCAGGTTCATCTGGCGTCTGTACTCCTCGGCTCTGCCGATCGCCCAGGGCGACAAGAACAGGGACAGCACCGCCACGAGCGCAACCAGCGGCGCTGCGAACAGCAGCACGGGACGAATCCACGCGAGGAGCGAAAGGCCAGAACCGAACCAAATCACCATTTCCGATTCACGGTAGCTCCGCGAAAGCGTCATGAGCACCGTGATGAAGAGCGTCAACGACAGCAGTACCGGCAGATAGTTGAGGGCTGAAAACCCGAGCAGCGCGACTACGCCCTCCGAGAGGACTTTTCCGATCGCTGCCTGCCCGAGCAGCCGGATCAGCTGCGTCGTCAGCGTTATGGCGAACAGCGTCGCGAACACCGCGAGCGCGAGGTTGCCGAATTCACGCAGCAGAGCGCGCCGAAAGATCACTTTGTGGACACCCGGACGTCAGCGAATCATGTCGGATCGCGGGTGAAAAACGCCATGTTGCTTTTGACTTCACCGAAGCAAACCGGAGATAATCCTTGCATCCTCCCCGAGTCGAGGCCGCATGGAATTTAGCACAAAATTCGCGATGCCGGAGAAACACCAGGTCGCGTGCGTAGCGGCAGGTGTATTCGAGTCGCGCAAATTGTCGGCGACGGCGGATGCACTCGACAAGGCGGCGCACGGCCAAATCCGCGAACTTCTCCGATCCGGGGACATGGATGGCAAGATGGGAAGTACCCGGCTGCTGTATCGCGTTCGCGGTGTCACCGCGGAGCGCGTGCTGCTTGTGGGCCTCGGAAGGGAGAAAGAGTTCGGTGAGAAGGAGTACCGCGACTGCGCACGCGCGGCACTTGCGGCCGTTCAGGAAACGGGGGCACGCGATGCGTGCCTGTATTTCGCCGAGTTGCAAGTTCCCGGTCGCGATGCCGCTTGGAAAGCGCGTCAGCTCGTCTTGGCCGCTGCCGACATCACCTATCGCTTCGATCGCATGAAGAGCAAGAAAGCGGAAGAAACGCCGCTGGGTCACGTCGCCATTTCAGCCGTTTCCAAGCGCGATGCCGCCGCCTTGGAGAGCGGCATGCGCGAAGGGAGCGCTATCGCAGCCGGCATGACGCTCGCGCGGGACCTCGGCAATCTGCCGGCGAACGTGTGCACGCCGACGTACCTTGCTGACACCTCGGTAAAGCTCGGGCGTGAATGGAAGCTGGCAGTGGAAGTGCTCGAGCAAAAAGACATGGAAAAGCTCCGGATGGGCTCGCTGCTTTCGGTAACGAAGGGATCGCACGAGCCATCCAAGTTCGTGATCCTCCGCTACGCCGGGGCCGGCAGAAAGGATCGACCCGTGGTCCTGGTGGGAAAAGGCATTACATTCGACACCGGCGGCATTTCCATCAAGCCATCGGCCGATTTGGACCAGATGAAGTTCGACATGTGCGGCGCGGCGAGCGTGCTGGGAACCTTGCGCGCCGCGGCGGAGCTCGGGCTGAAACTGAACATAGTCGGGCTAGTGCCCGCCTGCGAGAACATGCCCGGAGGGGCGGCCACCAAACCGGGCGATATCGTCACGAGCATGTCTGGCCAGACGATCGAGATTCTCAACACCGACGCGGAAGGGCGCCTCATTCTTGCCGATGCGCTGAGCTACGCCGAGCGCTTCGAGCCGCAGGCCGTCGTGGACATCGCTACCCTTACCGGGGCCTGCATCGTCGCCTTGGGTCACGTATGCTCCGGGCTGTTCGCGAACAAAGATGACCTGGCAAACGAGCTGCAGGCAGCGGGGGTGGAGTCGCGAGACCGCGTATGGCGGCTGCCGCTATGGGAGGACTACCAGGAACAGCTGAAAAGCAACTTCGCGGACTTCGCAAATATCGGCGGACGCGCTGGGGGCAGCGTCACCGCCGCCTGTTTCCTTTCTAGATTCACACGCAAGTACGACTGGGCCCACCTCGACATTGCCGGGACGGCGTGGAAGTCGGGAAAGGAAAAAGGAGCGACTGGACGGCCCGTTCCTCTCCTCACGACGTTTCTCATGAAGCGTGCGGAAACCTAGGATCGAGGAGTGAGGATCGAGCATCCAGGGTTTCCGTGTGTCGTGGTCGCGGGTTCCCACGAATCCCGATCCCGGATACTCTTCCTTCCGTCATGACGCACATCGACTTCTACTCAAACGCCGAACCCAAACTGCAGGTCGCCTGCCGGCTCGTCGCCAAGATTTGCGAGCAGCATTTGCGTGTCTGCGTTTACGCACCAGACGAAGACACCGCGCGCGGTTTCGACAAATTGCTGTGGACTTATCAAGCCATCGGATTCGTTCCTCACTGCATGGCGCATCACGCACTTTCATCGGAAACCCCCGTCGTCATCGCATGCGATGACGACGAGATCGTGCATTACCAAGTCATGCTCAATTTGCACGCCGAATCGCCGCCGTCGTTCAGCCGTTTCGAACGGCTGGTCGAACTCGTCGGCGCCGGCGACGAGGATCGTCAGCTCGCGCGAAGCCGTTTCCGTTTCTATCGGGACCGCGGCTACGAAATCAACCACTACGACCTCTCCAAAGCCAGCGCATGAGCGATTCCGACGACCTTCTGGGAAAGGCAGACGCGTTCCTGAAGCGCTACCATCCTTCCGGCGCGGGAGCCCAAGGCGACGTTCCGGTTCTCACGGAGATCATCGCCGAGTCGGCCGCGACGCCAGCGCAGCCCTCATCGGGCACACCGGCCCAGCGTGGCTCGACCGGGAGCGAATTGCTCGAGCTCGAGCAAAGGCTCAAGCAAAGTATCCTTGACGCGATTGGCCCGCACATCGCGAAGTTCGTCGAGGAACCCTTGCGGGCACGGCTCGACGCCCACTTGCAGCGCGCTCTGACCGCCCTCAGCGCCCAAGTCAAGACCGACATCGAGACGATGATTCGCGACGCCGTCGCACGGGCAGTTGAGCTCGAAATCGCACGTGCACGCGGACAGTCGCGGGGCGGCTGACGCTATAATCCGCCGGAGCGCGTCGAAGCCGGGCTCCCGCGGGGGTGCCGCTTGGCGCGCTTTCTCTTTTGAGCTCGACTCACGTGGAACTCGCAAAAAGCTTTGACCCGAACGAGGTAGAGTCGCGCTGGTATTCCCTTTGGGAATCGCGCGGTTATTTCCGGCATTCGTCCGATCCGCAAAAGCCGCCCTACTGTATCCAGCTGCCCCCGCCGAACGTCACCGGTACGCTGCACATGGGACACGCGTTCCAGCAGACGCTCATGGACGCCCTGATCCGGTATCAGCGCATGCGCGGCCTCAATGCCAATTGGGTGGTCGGCACCGACCATGCAGGTATCGCCACGCAGATCGTGGTCGAGCGCCAGCTTGAGACGGAAGGCAAGACCCGCCACGACCTCGGCCGTGAGGGTTTCGTCAGGCGCGTGTGGGATTGGACGCAGCAATCCGGCTCGACCATCACGCGCCAAATGCGGCGGCTCGGCGCATCGGCCAACTGGACCTTTGCCGATACCGAAGGGCAGAAGGCCGGTTACTTCACCATGGACTCCCGCATGTCGCGCGCCGTGATCGAAGTGTTCGTGCGGCTTCATGAGGAGGGCCTGATCTACCGCGGCAAGCGCCTAGTCAACTGGGACCCGGTGCTCGGCACGGCGGTGTCGGACCTGGAAGTGGACAGCGAGGAGGAAGACGGGAAGATCTGGGAGATACGCTATCCCCTGGAGGACGGCAGCGGCTCCGTGGTCGTAGCCACGACGCGACCCGAGACCATGCTTGGCGACGTTGCAGTGGCGGCAAACCCGAAAGACGAACGCTACACAAAGCTAGTCGGCAAGCGTGTGCAACTGCCTCTCACCGGACGCATGATCCCCGTCATCGCCGACGACTACGTCGATCCGGAGTTCGGAACCGGCTGCGTGAAGATCACTCCGGCGCACGACTTCAACGACTACGCGATTGGACAGCGCCACAAACTTCCGCAGATCGGCGTGATGACGCTCGCAGCGAAAATGGGCGAAAACGCACCGAATGCATATCGGGGCCTGGACAGATTCGAGGCTCGCAAGCGCATCGTCGCCGATCTCAAATCGCAGAAACTGCTGGTCTCGGAGAAGCCCTACAAACTGCGAGTGCCGCGCTCCGGTCGCACCGGCGTGATCGTCGAACCGATGCTGACCGATCAGTGGTTCATAAAGATGGACGGTCTCGCCAAGCGCGGGCTTGCCGCGGTCGCGAACGGGGACGTGAAGTTCTTTCCCGAGCACTGGACGACGACCTATAACCAGTGGCTGGAGAACATCCAGGACTGGTGCATCTCGCGCCAGCTTTGGTGGGGTCACCAGATCCCGGCGTGGTACGACGATCGCGGCAATATCTACGCCGGCCGCAGCGAGAGCGAAGCCAGAAAACTGGCCGCGGCGAGAGGCTATCGCGGTGCCCTCAGGCGCGACGACGATGTGCTCGACACGTGGTTTTCCTCGGCGCTGGTCCCGTTCACTTCGCTAGGCTGGCCGGAGGAAACGCCCGATCTGAAGCGCTTTCTTCCCTCCGCGGTCCTCGTGACGGGTTTCGACATCATCTTTTTCTGGGTCGCGCGGATGATCATGATGACGCTTCACTTCACCGGGAAGATCCCCTTTCAGCACGTCTATATCAACGCCCTCGTGCGGGACGCCGAGGGCGAGAAGATGTCGAAATCGAAAGGCAACACGCTCGACCCGCTCGACTTGATCGACGGCATCTCGCTCGAAGCTCTCCTCGAAAAGTCTACCGTGGGCCTGCTGCGCGGCGAGCACAAGGTCAAGGTGGAGAAATACATCAGGGCGCACTACCCGAGCGGCATCCCTTCCTTCGGCGCGGACGCGATGCGCTTCACCTTCGCGTCGCTCGCCACCTACGCCCGCACCCTCAACTTCGACCTGTCCCGTTGCGAGGGCTACCGCAACTTCTGCAACAAGCTGTGGAATGCGACGCGTTTCGTGCTGATGAACACCGAGGGTAAGGACTGCGGGTTGGACGAGAAGGCGCCGCTCGAACTGTCGACGTGGGACCGGTGGATTGTCAGCATGCTGCAGCGCGCCGAGGCAGAAGTCGAGGGCGGTTTCGCCGAATATAGGTTCGACAACGTCGCAAGTGCGATCTACCGCTTCGTGTGGGACGAATACTGCGATTGGTATGTTGAATTGGCGAAGAAGCAGCTGCAGTCCCAAGACGATAAAGTGCGACGCGGCACACGCCGGACGCTGGTGCGAGTGCTGGAAGCCGCCCTGCGCCTTGCGCATCCGTTCGTTCCGTTCATCACCGAGGAGCTGTGGCAGAAGGTCGCGCCCCTTGCCGGCAAAACCGGCGAGACCATAATGCTGGCGCCCTACCCAAGGTGCCAGCCCGAAAAGATCGATGAGGCAGCGGAGCGCGAGATTGCTACTGCTAAGGGCGTTGTTAACGCGGCACGGAATCTGCGTAGCGACCTTAGCACTCAGTCCCAGTATAGTATTTCTTCCTCCTTTTCCATTACGGGAAATCCGAGTTCTGCAACAACCAGCGCTTTCTCTGCTCTGATACGCCAATCCGAATTGAAGATAGTTGAAGACCTCCCTGATTCGGAATCACCAGTGGCAGTATCGGGACGACACCGCATGATGTTGCATGCAGAGATAGACCCCGCCGCCGAGCGAGCGCGCCTGCAAAAAGAAATGTCACGCCTCGAAGGCGAGATAGCCAAAGCAAAAACCAACCTTTCCAACCCGAAATTCGTCGGGCGCGCTCCCGCGGCGATCGTTGCCGAGGAAAAGCAGCGTCTTGCAGACTCCAGCGCGAAGCTCGACAAGCTCAAACCCCAGCTCGACAAGCTCAAGCCCTGAGTTCTCCAAAGGCTGCTGCCTCCGTGCATCCCGCGCTGCGCGCCTTCCGTTCGAAGAGTTTCCGCATCTTCTACGCGGGCCAGGGCATGTCGCTGCTCGGTAACTGGATACAGACGGTGGCCATGAGCTGGCTGGTGTACCGCGTCACCGGCTCGGCGCTCCTGCTCGGAGTGACCGCGGGAGCCCAGCAGCTGCCCGTATTGTTTCTATCCCCGATCGCCGGCGTATGGGCCGACAGGGTCAATCGCCGGCGCCTGCTGATGCTGATCCAGTCGCTCGCGTTCGTGCAGGCACTCGCGCTCGCTCTGCTCACTTTCGCCGAGGCGATTCGCGTTCCCCACCTGATCGCGCTCGCCCTTTTCCTCGGGATCATAACCGCGTTCGAGACCCCGACCCGTCAAGCGTTCCTGCTGGAGCTGATAGAGCACAGGGAGGACCTGCCCAACGCGATCGCCCTCCAATCGATGCTGTTTCAGTCCACGCGCTTCGTTGGACCTTCGGTGGCGGGGCTGGTGCTTGCCGCGCTCGGTGAAGCGTGGTGCTTTCTCGCCAACGCGCTCTTCTATCTGGCCATCATCGCGACCTACGCCGTCGTGCGCGTTAAGCCACGCAAGCCCCCCGGCACGGGCGTCGAGTGGTGGCGCGAGCTGGCGTCGGGATTCGCTTATGCCTTCGGTTTTACAGGCACTCGGCGTCTTTTGCTGCTCCTCATGGCGATGGGATTTTTCACCGCGCCCTGGTCATCCCTGATGCCCATCTTCGCCGCCGAGACATTCAGCGGCGACTCGAAGACGTTCGGTTTCCTCATCGGCGCGGTCGGGCTGGGCGCCATCGCTGGGACCTTCGCGCTTGCTGCGCGCGGTTCGGTGCGCGGGCTCGGCCGGGTTGTCACCTCGACTACCGTGGTGGCCGGCGTCGCTTTGAGCGGATTCTCGCTGTCCGCAACCCTCTGGTTGTCGCTCGTGTTCCTCGCGATCTTCGGCGCCGGGCTCGTCGTCACCGCGGCCTCCATCAATACCATCCTCCAGACCCTCGCGGACGAAGACAAGCGCGCGAGGGTGATCAGCATGTACGTCATGTGCTTCCTCGGTTTTGCGCCGATCGGCAACTTCACCGCGGGGGCGCTCGCCGAAGTGATCGGGGCCCACTGGACTCTCTTCGGATGCGGCCTGATCGTGGTCCTCGCAGGGGGCACGTTCGCGTTGGGTCTGAAGACCTGGGCGCGAGCCGTGAGGCCCGTCTACCTGAAGCAGGGAATCATCCGGGAACCACGGTTGTAGGCTAGGATCAGGACAAGATCGAACCAACGAATCCCTCACCTCTTCTTCATAAGGAAGGTGAAGATTTTGTCCGCTTCATCGTGCGAGAGCAGCTGATTGCCCGTCTGTTTTGCAAAGGCCTGAAAGTCCTTCACCGAACCGGGATCGGTAGCCAGAACCCGAAGTACCTCGCCGCTCTTCAGCTCCGCCAAAGCCTTCTTGGCGCGCAGAATGGGAAGCGGGCAATTGAGGCCGCGCACATCCAGATCCTTGTCGAAAGTCGTCATCGTCTCTCGTGTACACTCGAAGCGCGGAAACTATATACCAAACCGCACCTCCGATGAAGCCGCGCAGCCGGATCTGCCGGGCATCCGGGTTGCCTAAACGGTTTGCGATACTTAAACTGGGACGCCAATAAGGGGGCACCCTCACCGAGGAACCGCTTTGGCCAAGGAATCGCCACCGCCTGATTCGAATTGGCTGGTATACGTCGCCAGTCTTCCCCTGGACGATCCGGCCGCCCGGATGCGGGTTCTGCGCACGCTCGAATCCATGGGCTGCGCGGTGCTGCGCGAAGGCGTCTACTTGCTGCCGGACAGCCAGGCGAATCGGCAAGGTCTGCGGCGCCTGTCCGAGCACATGAGCCGCATCAACGGCTCGGCGCATATCCTGCCGGCAACGAATTGGGATGCCCAGCAAGGACGGGCGTTCCGGGCGCTTTTTGACCGGGCGGGAAAATACGAGGAACTGATCAAAACAGTCGAGGGGCTGCGCGCCGGCTTCGGGATTTCCGAGCCCAGTGCGATCGCGCGTGTTCTCAACAAGCAGCGACGCGAATTCGAAGCGATCAGCGCGCTCGACTTCTTCGGGTCGCCGGCAAAGGAGCAGGCTGCGCAAGCGCTGCGCGATACGGAAGGCGAGGTACGAAAACGGATGTTTCCCGACGCCCCCAACTCCGGCCGCCTGACCCAAACGGGGCGCTATTACTTCAAGCGCCTCTGGGCGTCCCGCAAACCCCTCCTGGCCGATCGGCTCGCCTCCGCTTGGCTCATCCGGCGTTTCATCGACCCAGAGGCGAGCTTGATGTGGATGGAAAAGACTCAACAATGCCCTTCGACCGCAGTCGGGTTCGGTTTCGACGGCGCGACCTTTTCCAACAGCAGGGACAAGGTAACATTCCAGGAGCTGCTCGCGAAGTTCAGCCTCGACAATAACGAGACCCTCACGAGAATCGGAGCGCTCGTGCATTACCTCGACGCAGGCGGTGCGCCGGTCGCCGAGGCGGCCGGAGTGGAAACCCTGCTCGAGGGGGCGCGCCGTCGCTGCAACAGCGATGAGGAGCTGTTCACCGAGAGCGAGAAAACGTTCGATCTCCTCTACGAAGCCTATTTCGAAGCGCCGGGTAAGGACCCCGTTCAGCGCTACTGATCCCGAAGCACGGGACGCGCTCTTCAGTTTCCCTTAGCTGTCTTTTTCTCTTCGGCCTGCAGGGAGCGCAGATCTCTCAAGCGGGCCTCGACGGCGGAAAGTTGGTAGAAATCACCGTCACCGCTTTTCTGCGCGAACTGGAGCTGCTCGATTGCGGCCGGCAGCGTTCCCTGCAGAACGTAAGTCTCGGCAAGCGCCTGATGATGCAACAGGCGCTTGCCCGATGCGGCGTAGGATTTGGCTTGCAGGCTGTACATCCGGGCGTCTCGAGGGTAGCTTTTCACCAGCTCTGCAAGCCATGCGAGCGCCGCCTGGTGCTGTCCCATCCCTTGCAGCACATCCACATAGGCGTAGTGAAGCGGCCGATAATTGGGAGCGCGAGCGAGCGCCTCGCGCAGCACGTCGCGAGCTCCCGCCGGATCACCGGCGCCGAGGCGCACCCGTGCCATCAGCAGCTCCACCATGGGGTGAGTCCCGAGCTGCTTGCGTACTGTTTCGACCTCGGATGCGGCACGGGAAAAATCGCGTGCCCTTGCCAGAGCGCTGGCCAAGCCGTAGCGCGCGCCGGCCTCCTCGGCATAGCGGTGCTCGCGCACCAGCTCATCGAAATGCGCGACGGCTTCGCGCGGCAGCCCCTGTTCGGCGCGGACCTTCGCTCGCGCGAGATGAAACTCGATGCTATCGGGCGCCTGCTTATACACCGCCGCTTGGGCGCGATTCTGCATATCGGCGATGCGCTCGCTGGTAAGAGGGTGCGTGCGCAAATAGGCCGGCGCGTTGTTCTCATACAGCCGAGTCGCTTTCTGCATGCGTTCGAAGAACGAGCCCATTCCGCCGACGTCGAAACCCGCTTGCTGGAGAAATTGAAAGCCGATTCTGTCGGCCTCGCGCTCGAAATCACGACTGTAATTGAGCTGCGATTGAATGCTGCTCGCTCCTGCGCCGGCGATGACCGCCTGCGCCAAGTCGGGACGGGAGCGGGCCGCCAGAATTCCCAGAACCACCGCCACAAGAGTGGGGATCGACATCTGTTCCTGTTTTCCCAGAAGACGGGCAATGTGGTGCTGGGTCACGTGAGCCACCTCGTGCGCCAGCACGCCGGCGAGCTCGGACTCCGTCTGCGCCGCGAGCAGCAGGCCGGTGTGCACCCCCACGAATCCCCCAGGCATCGCAAAAGCGTTGATGGTGTTGTCACGCACCATGAAGAACTCGAAGTCCTGACGCACCTCGGGACTCGCGGCCACAATACGCCCGCCGACTTCGTTAACGTACTCGGTAAGTTCCGGGTCGTCGAGAAAGCTCGGTTCGCGCGAGCGAATCTCCCGCATCGCCTGCTCACCAATCCTGCGTTCAAGGTAAGGCGACAGCAGCGCAGCGGATGTGTCGCCCAACTCCGGCAGAGTCTGCGCCGGTGCTTGCGGAGCCAACAACGCGAGACCCAGGCAGACGGCGGGGATTCTCATGGATAATATGATACCGCTCTCCGGGTTGGGTTCCCGGATGCGTCGCTTTACAAGGATCTGCGTGTAGCTCCAAGGCGGGAAATGTATCGATCAAGAAAATTGAGCCATTTCGACGGGTCCGGGCAGGCTCATATGGTGAACGTCGGAGGCAAGCGCGAAACGCGTCGCGTCGCGCGCGCGAGCGGCACGCTCCGCATGGCGCCTTCGACCATGAAGCTTATCCTCGCGGGGGGCGCCAAGAAAGGCGACGTCCTCGGCGTGGCCCGAGTCGCCGCGATTCAGGCGGCCAAGCGAACGGGGGAACTGATCCCTTTGTGTCATTCCCTCGGCCTTACACGAGTCGCGGCTGAGTTCACGGCGGAGAAGCGCCGGTCTGCGATTCGCCTCGTGGTGACCGTCGAGACGATCGGCCGCACCGGAGTGGAGATGGAGGCCCTGGCAGCGGTGAGCGTAGGACTGCTCACGGTCTATGATATGTGCAAGGCGGTGGACCGCGCCATGATCATCGAGGACATAAAGTTGCTTGAAAAATCGGGCGGCCGCTCCGGGCACTTTCGCAGGGCGCAAGCGTAATCGCAGTCGCCGACCACTCGCGGGACCTAGTCACTGCGCGCTTTGGACGCGACGCCGAGGCCTCCCTTTCCGGCCCGCAAGGCCGGCTCCGGTCGATTCCAGGCGCTTGATCTCGAAGTCCGCTCCTTTGAAGCCCAAATCGGACGCGCGTTCGTACTCCGCCTTCGCCTCCTGGGTCCTGCCGAGCCGCTCCAGTACCAGTCCGAGACGGTGGTGCGCGATCCCGCTGTCGGGCTGCAGCTCGACTGCTCGAACCAGATGGCGAAGCGCCAAGTCATGTTGCCCCTGGAGGAGATGAATCACTCCGCGGGCGTAATGACAGTGAATGGTGTCCGGGTACTGGACCATACATCTTTCGGCAGTTTCGATGGCTTTGTGCGGCTGCCCTCCGTACGCGTATTCCCTGGCCATCATGTACAAGGTCCGCGAACCCCAGGGAACGGGCTTCTCCGGAAGCTTGGCGACCGCATCCTCCCAGAGAAGAAAGGAACTGGAGAACGTGACGAGGCGGTCATGGGCCTGGTACAAAAGCAAGGGAATGGCCAGTACGGACGCTGCCATCGTGGCCCGGAGAGGAAACGCGCTCAGCCCCGCCACCACTGCGATCAGCACTCCGGGCGCCCACAAGTAGCTCCGGTAGAGCACAAGAGGCTCCTGGAATCGGGCGGTGCTCAACTCGGCGATGAAGAGAATCCAGGCGTAGAGCATTCCGAACCCGGCGAGACCCGCCCGGCCGCGCCGCCGCAAGAGCAGGAATCCGAGCGCGCCGAAAGCAACGAAAGCCGAGACTTTGAGAACAATCCAACCCGCCGACCAAGTCTGGAGAAAATCAACCCTGATATCGATCGACATCGCCCCCGCATCGGGCCAGAGCCATAATGCAAGGTACTTGAAGAACAAACCTGCCTGAGTGACTGCGCTCATCGACCAGGAGAAATCCGCGACTGCATGGCCGAACACGCCCTCGACCTGATTGGCGACGGCGCCGAAATCCGGCTCGTACGCCCGTCCGATCAGCCACCTTCTGAACAGTGTCACAAAAATCGCTGCGGGCGCGCAGGCCGCCAAATAGATCGCGGTATAGCGAACAGAGAAGCGCCGTTCCGCCCCGACCAGAAACAGGGCGAGCGCCGCCGCCGCCGGCAGCAGGATGCTATGTTCCTTCGAAAGGACCGCCACGCTGTACATCAGCGCCGCCGATACGGCATCGGCGTACCGGCCTCGCACAAGCCCCCGAACGAAGAACACGATCGACAGCAGGGAAAAAAGTGTGGCGAGGACGATGGTCCGCTGGACCAGATATCCCGCTCCATACACAGCCGCCGGATGAAGCGCGAAAAGCACTGCGCCGAGGAACGCCCACGCCGTGGCGTTCTCCTTCGACGCCGATCCCGGACGGCCCGCCGGCAGCTGCAGCAGATCGTAGACGAGTTTGTAAATCGCCAATGCGCAAGCGATATGGAAGACAAGACTTACGATCCGGTGGGCGACCATGCCCCCGATTTCCACCTCCGTGACCGCGAGCGAGAAGTACGGAGGAAGCCTCAGGTCGAGGCCGAACGGATGCGTAGCATAGTAGAAAAAGTTCTGTCCCGAGAAAAACACCCAGTCGTCGAAGACCCGCGGGCTTCCCAGAAAGGGCCCGTAAAGGCCGCAGGCGAGCGCCGTGATCAGGCCTGCGGCGATCCAGTGCCGGAACCGCTCGACGACGCCTGCGTGCATGGAAAAAAAAAGGTACCCCGAAGGGTACCTTTTTTCGCTACGAAGTCGCGGTTAGCCGCGGCAGGAGCCAGGCAGGAACTTGGGGTTCAAGGTCGTGCCGTCGGTGT
>JACXTT010000533.1_pt1 | contig 64767 bp, 62 predicted proteins | sample 9270951 | NCBI WGS metagenome assembly JACXTT01 (sample SAMN15532306, study PRJNA645909) | rock metagenome | isolation source: weathered quartz diorite | place: Puerto Rico | collected 2017-06-21 | reverse complement strand
AAGCTTTATGCCTACTGGATCACGGTGAATTACCGCGAGGCCTACGGCATGTACGCCTGTAACGGTATCCTCTTCAACCATGAATCGCCTGTCCGCGGCGAGACCTTCGTGACCCGCAAAATCACGCGCGGCATGGCGCGCATCAAGCTCGGACTGCAGGGTTGTCTGTACCTTGGCAATATGAACGCCAAACGTGACTGGGGCCATGCCCGTGATTATGTCGAAGCACAGTGGTTGGTGTTGCAACAGAAGAATCCCGAAGATTTTGTCATCGCCACCGGCGAGCAACACAGCGTGCGCGATTTCATCAACGCCGTCGCCATGGAACTCGGTATCGTGATCGAGTGGCGCGGGAAGGGGCTGAAGGAGACGGGTATCGTCAGCCAGACCGACGGCAGCGGGAAAACCGGCCCCAAAAAGGGACAGGTTATTGTCCGCGTTGACTCACGTTATTTCCGTCCAACGGAAGTCGAAACCCTTCTTGGCGATGCTACCAAGGCACGCAAGAAACTTGGATGGAAACCGAAAATCAAATTCAAGGAACTGGTAACGGAGATGGTACACGCCGACCTGGATGCATCGGAGCGTGACAGTCTCGTCAAAAAGTTTGGCTATTCCGCTTACGATTATCACGAGTAGCTCATGGAAACGAAGGGAAAGATTTACGTCGCGGGACATCGGGGGCTGGTAGGTTCAGCGATCTTGCGGCGGTTGATGTCGGGTGGTTATACCCATACCGTTACCCGTAGCCATGCCGAACTCGACCTCACGGATCAATCAGCGGTAGACGCCTTTTTCAAGAAGGAGCGGCCGGAATACGTGTTTCTCGCCGCCGCCAGGGTCGGGGGGATTTATGCGAATAACACCTACCGTGCCGATTTTATTTATCAAAACCTCATGATCGAATCGAACATCATCCATGCCTCGTATCGGAACGGTGTGAAAAAACTTATGTTCCTCGGATCGAGCTGCATCTATCCCAAGCATGCTCCGCAACCCATGAAAGAGGAGCACCTGTTGACAGGACTGCTCGAGAACACCAACGAACCTTATGCCATTGCCAAGATTGCTGGTATCAAGATGTGTGACGCCTACAACCGCCAATACAGCACCAATTTCATGAGTGTCATGCCAACTAATCTGTACGGACCGGGCGACAACTACGATCTCAAGAACTCACACGTGCTGCCGGCATTGATCCGCAAGATGCACGAGGCCAAGGTTCAGAACGTAAAAGAGGTCGTGGTGTGGGGTACTGGTTCACCGCGGCGCGAATTTCTCTATAGCGACGATCTGGCCGATGCCTGTGTGTTTCTCATGGAAAAGCACGATGCCTCCGATATAGGGGAATTCGTCAATATCGGAGTCGGGCGGGAGATTACCATCCGGGAACTGGCTGAGTTGATCACAGAGGTCGTTGGCTATCAGGGCAAGCTGGTATTTGACACCTCCAAACCTGACGGAATGCCACGTAAGCTGTTGGATGTTTCACGCTTGCAGAAACTCGGTTGGCAACCCAAGACCGGTTTCCGCGAAGGAATTGCTTTGGCATACGCGGATTTTCTTAAAAATGTTTCGCAGGCTGCCTGAATAATGTTAGTAAGAGATCTGTCATGCATTCCAGGCGAACAGCAGGGAACGTCGTGTAATATCTTGATTGTCTGTAAATGCCCGAACAAGCTTGTTCAGCTCCCGGATGTTTTCTCCCTGCCACGCTCGTCTCCAGAAAATATCAAATGATAATCAGCAGAACGCCATTCAGAGTTTCCTTCTTTGGAGGAGGGACGGATTATCCCGGTTGGTACCGGGAAAACGGCGGTTCTGTATTGGCAACAACAATCGATAAATATTGTTATATCAGTTGCCGCTATCTTCCTCCTTTCTTCGAGCACAAGTACCGGATCGTCTATTCGAATATCGAGAATGTAAAAGATATCTCTGAAATCGATCACCCGGCTGTGCGCGCCGTGCTTTCGTGGATGAAGTGCGATCGAGGGCTGGAGATCCATCATGACGGCGACCTTCCGGCACGTTCTGGGCTTGGCTCAAGCTCGTCTTTTACAGTTGGTTTGATTAATGCGCTGATGGCCTTGAAAGGTCGGCATATCGCAAAAGAGGAAATCGCGAAGCTCGCTATCCACATAGAGCAGGATGTCATCAAAGAGAGTGTTGGATCTCAGGACCAGATATCAGCCGCCTATGGCGGCTTTAACAAGATTGAATTTAAAAAAGATGATTCCTTCCTGATTTCCCCCATCATTCTGCCCAAGGAAAGACTGAATGATTTACAGGGACATTTGATGCTTTTTTTCACAGGGCTGTCGCGTACAGCCTCTGAAATTGCCAAGTCAAAGATCGAGAATCTCGGTAAAAAGCAGGAAGAGTTGAAAAGAATGAATCAGATGGTGGATGAGGCAATTTCGATCCTTCAGACACCAAATCGCCCGATGTTTGATTTTGGTGAGCTGCTTGGCGAAAGCTGGCGTTATAAGAAGAGCCTGTCGACGAAAGTGTCTACACAACAGATCGACATAATCTATGAAGGGGCTCTCCAGGCTGGGGCCATGGGAGGAAAACTACTGGGAGCAGGCGGTGGTGGTTTCATGTTGTTATTTGCAAGACCCGAGCATCATGAAAGAATTCGTGCAGCTCTAAAAACCCTGGTTTATGTGCCTTTCGCTTTTGAAGATTCCGGCAGCAGGATCATGCTATATCAGCCAGACGGTCTGGCATGATTAATGACGTGCATTTACATAAACGGTGCAGATTTTGATGTTGTTACAATAATCTGCTGTCAGCCAAGCATGACGGCACGAAAGATTAATATTTCTGGAATTGGCCGCAGTGATACATTGCGGGCCATGGAAAATCGGTTGAATTCACGAGAACGGAGGTAGGTTCATGTCGGACAAATTAGATTTACTTCTGGTTACTCCTCCCAGCAGGCTTGAAGTGTATCAAGAGCTGAGTAATGAATTGGCTGCAATTGAGCCACCGGTATGGTCCGGGCTTATTGCAGAGTTCATTCGCAAGAGAGGGTATAACGTAAGGATACTGGACGCGGAAGCGCAAAACCTGACACATCAGCAAACTGCCAATGCAATCGTCGATGCAAGCGCCATTCTGACTGTATTTGTCATCTACGGCCAGCAACCTTCGGCATCAACCCAATGCATGCCTGGCGGGATGAAGGTCTGCAAACTGGTGAATGCCGTAAGTGATCTTCCCACCATGGTGATGGGTACGCATGCCTCGGCGCTGCCACAACACACATTACTCAACGAGCCTTACACCTATGTTTGTGAAGGAGAGGGGCCTTATACCGTACTGGGCTTGCTTGAAAACCTGAAGCACGGGAGACCGTCAAGGGAAGAAGTGCCTGGTCTTTGGTACATGGATAATGGGTTACCACGATCCAACCCGACGATGGCGAAGATCAAGGATCTGGACACGGAATTACCTAGACAGGCGTTGGATATGTTGGATATGGGCAAGTACAGAGCACACAACTGGCATTGCTTCCACGATTTATCGAGCCGCAAGCATTATGCGTCATTGCAGACAAGCCTCGGTTGTCCGTACAAATGCACGTTTTGTTGCATCAACGCTCCATTTGGCGGCGCCGGAATCCGTTACTGGAGTGCGAATAACATCATTCAGCAGATTGATGAGCTTGTAACAAGGTATGGCGTCAAAAATATAAAAATTCCGGATGAAATGTTCGTCCTGAACAGGCGACACGTGCTCGATATCTGCGATGGTATTATCGAGCGTGGGTATGACGTGAATATCTGGGCTTATGCCAGAATCGACACCGTTAAGGACGAGTTTTTGGAAAAACTGAAGAAGGCTGGATTCAACTGGCTGGGAATCGGCATCGAATCAGGGAGTAAACATGTCCGCGACGGCGTTGAAAAAGGCAGGTTTGGCGAGCCAGAAATTATCGCTACTGTAACAAAGATTCGTGAACATGGGATTAATGTCGGCGCCAATTATATTTTTGGGCTCCCCGACGATACGCATGAGACCATGCGACAGACTCTGGATCTGGCTTTGCATTTAAACACGGAGTGGGCAAATTTCTATTGCGCCATGGCCTATCCTGGCTCGCCTTTGTACCGGATGGCGAAAGAACATCAATGGGCCCTGCCAGACGACGAAAAGGGGCCTGGTTGGATAGGGTATTCACAACATGCTTATGAGTCGATGCCGTTAAGAACCAATACCCTTGAATACACAGAGGTCCTGAATTTCCGTGACAAGGCATTCGACGAGTATTTCACGAACCCTTCCTATCTCTCGATGATTGGCAATAAATTCGGTCAAGAAGTGGCTGATCATGTTCGCGCCATGACCACGCACAAAATCCGCAGACGCCATAACGAGCAATCTCAGGTGACGCGCGTCCAGCGTTAATTTGGTGTCCTGTACATGATTTTTTGTGCCAGTTGTTTTCATTTTCGGGAGACTTGCCATGCATAAGAGAGCCGTGATAATCACTGGTCCGGGATTTCAGGACGAGGAGTACGTATATCCGTATTACCGATTACTTGAGGCCGGGTTTTCCGTTGAGGTCGCCACAAAAGATGGCGCGGTGGTTCATGGCAAGTACGGCGTGCCGGCACGAGCCACCATGAGTACCGTAAACCTTGATGCCGACAATTTCGATGCTGTAATCCTGCCGGGAGGTTTTGAAGCTCCTGACCGGGTACGCCTGTTGCCGGAGGTATTGGAATTTGTAAGAAAAATGGATCAACAGAAGAAACTGATTGCCGCCATCTGTCACGGTCCCTGGATCATGATATCCGCCGGAATTACCAAAGGAAGAAAAATGACGGCATTCTGGAGCATCGAGGCCGATATGCGCAATTCAGGCGCTGATTATCAGCATAAGGTTCCTGTGGTTATAGATGGAAATATCATTACTTCACCGCATTACAACGACAATGGCAGTTTCATGAAGGCGGTGCTGGAGTATTTTGATGAACTTGGGAGATAAGATATATATCGCGGGACATCATGGTTTGATCGGCTCCGCGCTGTGCCGGCGTTTGCGGGATACGGGTTATACCAACCTCATCACGGCGGATCGTGGCGCTCTTGAGCTTGCTGATTATGTGCAGGTTAAGCGTTTTTTCGAGGCGCACAGACCTGATTATGTTTTTTTGGCGGCCGGTAAAGTCGGCGGTGTTTACGCCAACAACACCTATCGTGCGGAATTCATACACGATAACCTGATTATCCAGACCAACGTTATCCATCAGTCGTTCCTGAGCGAAGTCAAAAAGCTGGTCTTTTTCAGTTGTTCGTGCGTTTACCCTAAGATGTGCCCCCAGCCCATGCGGGAAGAACATCTCCTGTCAGGTCCCCTGGAACCTACGAACGAGCCATTCGCCATCGCCAAAATAGCCGGCATGAAAATGTGTGAATCGTATAACCGTCAATATGGCACAGACTTCATCTCTGTCATTCCAACAAATGTATACGGAATCAACCAGAATTATGACCGGATGAATTCGCTTGTGATCCCGGCATTGATACGTAAATTTCACGATGCAAAAGAATCGAATCTAAAAGAGGTTGTGCTCTGGGGAACGGGTCGACCGACCAGAGATTTCCTGTTTTCGGATGACCTGGCCGATGCCGCCATATTCTTGATCCAGGAATATTCGGGGAATGATACTTTCAACATCGGAACGGGCAAAGACTACTCCATCCATGAGCTCGCCGAGATAGTAAGGAAAATTGTCGGATTTAATGGAAAGATTGCATACGATGCCGCCAAACCCGACGGCGTTATCATGAAGCTGCAGGACGTGTCAAAACTCACCAAGCTTGGCTGGAAGTACAAGGTAGAGCTGGAAAATGGTATGCGTATCGCCTATCAGGATTTTCTGAAAAGTGATCGCAGAGGCGAATAAATGCTATCACACCGTAACCGGACAGTCCGTGTTTATCTATATCAGAGGCCGTATGGTGGAAAATCATTCAATGGAATCTCATTGTGATTAAAAGAGTTGGCATCTCTCAGAAAGATATTACAACGCTGGACAAGCTTCTCAAGCATCGAAGTGTATCCGAGAAGGCTCAACCCAAGGACTACCGTAATAAAGTTGTCCTCAAGCCTTGGGGTTATGAATATCTCATATTCGAGAATGAACATGTCGCTATTTGGTTTCTGCACATTAAAAATGGCCATTCGACTTCCATGCATTGTCACCCTCAGAAAAAAACCTGCCTTATCCTCCTGTCGGGTGGCGCATTATGCAATACCTTCGAGCACAGAAATTATCTCGATAGTCTCGGTGCCGTTGTCATCGATAAGGCCGTTTTCCATTCGACCAAGGCATTGACGAACGATGGCATCGACGTGATTGAGATTGAGATACCGCCGAACAAGACGGATCTTGTCAGGCTGAATGACGAATACGGAAGAGAACAATGCGGATATGAAGGGTTTACCGAAATGCAGACCGAAAACCTCGAACGCTTTAACCATTTTTCCTTCGACGAACCGGATGAGCACACTGTGTTCGCGCATATGTCAGACCGTTATGCTATCAGCGCTGAGTCCTATACGAATAATGACCAGTTCCGCAGCCTCTTCAGACTTGAGGAAAATGAGCTCATCAGCTTATGCAGGGGAAAAATCCTCGATGGTCATGGTGGCCCGGTTCTGGAGGTGGGTGATGTATTGACAGGAAGCATGTTGAGAAAAAACCATCCGCACGAATTCCAGATCAAGGAGAAACTCTTGCTGTTGAAAGCTTCTCCCAGAACAAAAAACTCATGACCGGTTACCCATGAAAATTACCGATATAAAGGTTTTTCTCCTTAGGAAAAAACTGTCCAGCACGATGACCATATCGCGTGGCGGCTTCAATGTCCGGACCCACGCTATTGTCGAGGTTCATACAGACGAAGGTATATCGGGACTGGGCGAAGGCGTTGGAGATGCCGTTCTGGTGAGCACCATTGTAGAAAAGCGTTTGCGCGATGTGGCTATTGGATTGAACCCCATGGATATCGAGCGTATCCGGGAATCCCTGATGGACGGGCAGGTGTACTTCGAAAGCAAGGGATCCGCCATATGCGCGGCGAGCGCGATTGAAATGGCGTGCTGGGACATCAAGGGCAAAGCGCTGAATGTTCCCGTCTATCAGCTCCTGGGAGGATTATATCGCGACCGGCTGGAGGCTTATGTCAGCGATATTTACTGGGAGAAGGATCCGCGCCTCATGGCAAAAAATGCGGAGCGCATACTTGGTAAGGGCTTCAATAATATCAAAGCGCATGTCGGTCACGCTAGCCCGCGTGAAGATCGCGACAGAGTCAGCGCACTTCGGGAGGTGGCTGGAGAATCCGTTGGTCTGATGCTGGATCTGAATGCCGGTTACGACGCGATGCAGGCGAGGGAGGCGATGCGTCTTTGGGAAAGATTTAATTTGTTATGGATCGAGGAGCCGGTGAGCCCTTATCACATTGACGTGATGTCTGATCTTCGCGCCAGGGTCAATACGCCTATTGCCGCTGGCGAAAACGAATTCCGTGTCAGTGGTTTCAAGCAGTTGTTCGAAAAAAATGCTGTTGATGTCGCCATGCCGGATATAGGCAGGGCGGGTGGTATTCAGGAGACGAAAAGCATATGTGCGTTAGCGGCCGCATACGGCGTGGCGGTTTCACCGCACAATTTTTCTTCTGGAATACTGCTGGCAGCCACAATGCATCTTATGGCTAGCACCCCTAACACAAAATTACTGGAATTCGATACCTCGGAGAATGCCATTTATCAGGAATTACTCATTGAGCCGCTGACGATCAAGGATGGTTGTGTCATGGTGTCATCGACTCCGGGCCTGGGCGTTCATTTACCCAAAGATATTATTAACAAGTATGCAGCCGGCTAAACCAAGCGGCAGCTACTGAGCGGGACCATCCCGGGTTTCAGCAATGAAGTATAAGGCAGTGTTGTTTGATTATGATGGCGTTGTGGCAAACACAATGGAAGATAATTATGCTGCATGGCTGTCTGCCTTCTCTAAATACAATATTCAGCTGGATCGGCTTCGATATTTTCTGATGGAAGGGATGACGCCACTGGCGGTAGCGAGATCTGTCCTAGAAGAAAACAGGCTTACCCCCGAATTTGCCGCAGACATAGCTCGGAAAAAGGAGCTGTATTACATTTTACACCATACTTCTGCTCTTCAGGATGGAATCGAATCCTTGATAAGTAAATTAAAGTCCCGTGGGTATCTTGTTGGCCTCGTTTCAGGGGCAAGCCGTGAACGGTTGCACAATTCAGGTATTGCTCGATTACTAAAACAGTTCGATGTGGTCATTACCAGTGATTTGGTAGCACGCGGGAAACCAGACCCGGAGCCATACTATTTAGCAGCAGAACGCCTAAAGATTATGCCTGCGAATTGCTTAGTGATTGAAAATGCACCCCTTGGCATTGCCTCGGCTAAAGCGGCGTTAATGGATTGCATTGCCGTGTGTACGACTCTCGGCAGGGAGTACTTGAGTGGAGCCGATCTGATCGTTGACCGGATTTCAGATTTGGACCCAATAATGAATAATATCGATTCACTGAAGATGATTAGCCCGCAAAAGTCTTTTCATCACGAAATGAAGTAATTTCGGTCATTGGGATTATCTGGTATGAGATCATCTTATGTGGGTGCAATACAGGGGTTGGCGGCGGAGTTCAAGCCGGAATTCACACTCGAGCTTTTTCGCCGAGCCTGTTATGTCAGGCATTTCGAGTTCAAAGTCAAAGAAGCATTTGACAAGAAATTAATTCAGATCCCGATATATCTTTGCGTTGGCCAGGAGTTCAATGCCGCCGCCATGTCAATGGTATTGCCTGGCTATCATATATTTGCCCAGCACCGGGCGCATGGAATTTATCTTTCCTTCGGTGCCGCGCCGGAAAAGCTGCGCGATGAACTGTTGGGCCTGCCGACAGGATGCTCCCGTGGAATGTCAGGCTCAAATGCCATCCAGGCGCCCGAAATCAATATGTTCGGTCACAGTGGTTTGATGGGTGAACAGGTGCCGATCGCGGTGGGTGCCGCGCTTGCGTCGGGCCAGCCTACTTTGACTGTATGCGGCGATGCTTCCGTGGAGGAGGATTATATCTATCCGGCGCTCGGGTATGCCGTCACAAAAAAACTGCCGATATTATTTTTGTGTGAGGATAACGGACTAAGTATCCTGACACCGATTCAAGTGCGTCGCAGTTGGTCTGTTGTTGACATGGCTGGGTCCCTGGGGATGCCCGCCATCAATATCACTGATGATCCATGGCTGTTGGCACATCATTTCAGGGAGATGAGCAAAAATCTTCCAGCGTTTATCAATATTCAAACAGTTCGAAATCTATGGCATGCAGGCACCGGTACCGATGGTCCGCCGGAGTGGGATCGTTATCAGTTGGTTAAGGATGAACTCGGTAAGTTGGGTCTTTTGTCGCAGGCAGAGAAATTGGAGTCGGAGGCCGCAAGGCAAGTTGAGAAAATATGGGAAAAACCACCGCAGAAACGATAAAAGAGATTACTCAGCACCACCTTACCCGGGGTAATGGGTTGTTGCTTGGGCAGTGCGTTACGGCCGTAGGCTGGATAGGCGGCACCGTCCCTGACTGCGAAGGTATCGTTGATTTATCCATGACGGATGTCGCCGGCCCCGCTTTTGCCGTGGGATGCGCCCTGATGGGCAGGCGTCCGATATTCGTGGTTAGATATCAGGGGTTCATGTGGTACAACTCGAGCTCCCTTGTCAATTACGCCGCAAAGAGCAAACAAGTCTGGGGCAGACCGGTCCCCGTATTTATCCGCTCTATCGGAATGGAGGGTAACGGTATCGGCCATACCGCATCCTCGTGTAACCACAGCATATTCATGCATTCGCCCGGCATGCCCGTGGCTGCGCCCATGACACCGAATGAATATAGCGAAGTGTGGAATCATTTCATGACCAATGATGATCCCGTCTACGTCAGCGAGCACCGCAGAAGTTTTTCCCTGTCAGACGAGATGCCCGATATTGTGCGTGAAAGCGCCGATATTACCATGATCGCCATCTCCGCTTCGCGCTTGAACATGCTGGAAGCCGACAAGGCATTGACTGAGCTTGGAATCAAGTGTGACATCTTCCATCTTCTCTGGCTCAAGCCGTTTGCTGCCAAACAGGAATTGTTGGAAAGTCTCAGGCGCACCAAGCGTGGCCTGGTGATCGATTCGGATTATGAGATTGCCGGCGCCGCACGCTCGATAGCTTATGAGCTCATGCATATGACGGGAGTGGCAGTGCAGGCGTTGGGTCTGGAAGACAGGGTCTGCGGAGCCGCGGCACAACTTGAAAACATAACACCTTCTGCTCAAAAGATAATTGAGGTTGTGAAGAAGAATGTCAGTGAGAAAATCTGACTTGGAAATATACTTGGAGAAGTCATTTAAAAGTGAAATCGAATGAGATTAAAGTAGCCGATAACTAATAAAGGAATTTCTTGATGACGTACGAATTAGCCAGCAGCTCATGGGGAGAGGAAGAGATCCGCGCCATAAATAGCGTGGTTCAATCCGGAAGATTCACCATGGGCGATCATGTTAAAAGATTTGAGCATGATTTCTCCAAAAAATTCGGTGTTAAACATGCGCTAATGATCAGTTCTGGGTCCACCGCCAATCTCGTGGGGATCGCGGCATTTTTTTACAAGAAGAAAAGGCCGCTCCAGCGAGGCGACGAAGTTATTGTTCCTTCCATTTCATGGGCCACCACCTATTATCCACTTCAACAATATGGCCTTAAACTTAAGTTTCTGGACGTTGAGTTGGACACGCTGAATATGGATGTGTCTCAACTTGAGAAAGCGCTGACACCCCGCACGAGAATGGTCGTCGCGGTTAGTATCTTGGGGAACCCGTGCGCGCTCGATGTTATCCGTTCGTTTTGCGACAAGCACGGGCTTTACATGTTCGAGGACAATTGTGAATCCATGGGTGCCGAGCTTGGCGGAAAACTTTGTGGAACCTTCGGCGATATCGGTACTTTCAGCACATTTTTTTCACATCATATCTCGACCATGGAAGGCGGTGTGCTCGTAACCAATGACACCGAGTTGTATCATCTGGCGCGATCGATGCGTGCGCACGGTTGGACGCGTGATATTCCTCCTGACAGCTCAATATATGAAAAGCGTGGTGATGATTTCTACGAGGCCTATCGTTTCATTTTACCAGGTTACAATGCGCGGCCACTGGAACTGAGCGGAGCTGTTGGCGTAGAACAGCTCAAGAAGCTTGATGGCATGGTTGCCATGCGACGCCGCAACGCCCATGCGTTCACCACGCTTTTTAAGGATGACAAACGGTTCATTATCCAACGCGAGAATGGCAAAAGTTCGTGGTTTTCCTTCACGGTCATTCTGAATCCCGAATACCGTGTCGATCGCAACAGAATCATGAACGCGATGAAGCAGGCCGATATCGGTTTTCGTATTATCACAGGCGGAAATTTTCTGCGCCATGATGTCATCAAACATTTTGACTACCAATGCGTGGGAGAAATTATCAACGCCAATATCGCCCACGATCGGGGGTTCTTTGTGGGTAATCATCCGCGCGATATTGGGCCTCAAATCAGGCATTTTCATGAAGTGCTGGTGAAAGCGGTGGACTGATATCCGGACGCAATGGAAGCCATCATCCTCGCTGGCGGCCTCGGCAAGCGCTTGCGCAAGGCGGTTCCGGATCTGCCAAAGCCCATGGCACCCATCGGCGGACGTCCTTTCCTTGAATACTTGCTGGATTACTGGGTCGCGCAAGGCGTAAATCGTTTTATCCTCTCCGTCGGTTATAAGCACGAAACCATTGAAGATTATTTTTCCGACGGTTACCGAGAGTCGGAAATAGCCTATGCAGTTGAAAAGCAACCGCGAGGCACGGGTGGCGGGTTGCTTTACGCGCTGGATTTTCTACATGAATCAGAACCTTTTCTGATAATGAATGGCGATACCTTTTTCAATGTAAACCTGACTTCCATGCGACATTTTCACAAAAGCCGGCATGCTGAGCTGACCATCGCTTTGCGCATGCTGGAGGGCAATAATCGTTACGCCGGTGTCGGCATCGATGACAGCGGAAAAATTACAACATTCGACAATCAGGCCAGGACCTCCGAACAAACCCTGATTAACGGAGGAGTGTATCTGGCAAACCGGGGAATTTTTACCGGAATCACATCTGACCCGGTAATACCTGTTTCGATTGAAGAACAGATTTTTCCAGCTTTGATGAAGGCCGGAAGAAACTTATATGGTTATACGTCATCTGCGCCGTTTATTGATATCGGCGTACCAGAGGATTACGTGCGTGCCGCATCAATATTGAGTGATGTGTAGGGAAAAAATTTCAGTAATAACTGCCACAAGCTTGAAAGGAAAAATATGAGTCAAAACATACTTGTTACGGGCGGTGCAGGTTACCTGGGCTCGACCATGGTTCCGGAACTACTAAATGCCGGGCATAAGGTTACCGTGCTGGACAATTTCATGTTTGGCCAGAACAGCCTCGCACATGTTTGTTACCAACAGAGTTTCAATGTAATTCGCGGCGATATCCGGAGCGAGAATATCGTGCGTCCACTGTTGAAGAAAGCCGATATCGTTATCCCTCTGGCAGCATTGGTAGGGGCGCCGCTCTGCAGCAAAGATCCGGTTGGCGCCACCACGACCAACCACGACGCCATTTTCATGATGTTAAAATTACTGAGCAAGGATCAGATGGTGCTCATGCCAACAACCAACAGCGCTTATGGCACGGGCGACGCGAATAATTTTTGTACCGAAGAGTCGCCCTTACGGCCTATATCGCAATACGCTATTGAGAAGGTGGAAATTGAAAGGGCGTTTATGCAGCACCCGAACGCCATCAGCTTTCGTCTGGCCACAGTGTTCGGTATGTCACCGCGCATGCGTATCGATCTTTTGGTTAACGATTTTACCTATCGCGCGGTATATGACCGCTTTGTGGTGTTATTTGAGAGCCAGTTCAAGCGCAACTATATTCACGTACGTGACGTCGCGCGGGTCTTCATGCATGCCATCAACAACCATGGCAAGATGAAGGGGCAGATTTATAATGTCGGCCTGTCGGATGCCAACGTGTCCAAGAAGGAGTTGTGCCAGGCGATCCAGAAACAACTCCCGGAATTCATTTTTCTGGAAGCGCCCGTCGGCAAAGACCCCGATCAGCGCAACTACATTGTTTCCAACGCTAAGATAGAAGCCACCGGTTGTAAACCGTCTTATTCCCTTGATTTCGGCATCCAGGAACTGATCAAGGGGTATACCATGGTCAAGAATACAAAATACGGAAACGTATAATGACGTTCGTCTGATTCAGATTCTGTTTCTGGGGTCCTGACAGGCATATGTTCCACACGGAGTCAGAATGAGCGAAAAAGTTCCGGTTCGCCTTATTAAAAGAAAACCAGGTTGCGCCAACCGGCTGATCGAGGTTTTTCTGGATGATATTGAGGGGCAGGGCGGTGAAATTGTGCATGACTTTATCGTGTTGGCACCACGTCAGAAAGCGGAAAACAATGTCACAGGCGTGGCTGTTCTCCCTGTTCTCGATGGCGCCATTGGTTTGCTACGCATTTATCGCCATCCCATTGGCGGTTATACCTGGGAGGTCCCGCGAGGCTTTATTGACACTGGTGAAAAAGCCATTGTCTCAGCTTTGCGTGAACTAGAAGAAGAAACCGGCTTACAGTGTTCTATCAATGATGTCGTCGATCTTGGCACGGCCTTGCCTGAGCCTGGTGTTATGACTGCCCGCACTCACCTGTTTGCCGCTACACGGTGCCGTAAGGTGGGGCCGTATAAGGCAAATGAGCTTGGTCACAAGGAATTACGTTTTTTCAGCACGGACGAAATCACCGACATGGTGCGTCAAGGCGTCATTGAAGATGCCAACACACTCGCTACCTGTTACCGGTTTTTCCTCTCGCGCGAATGAGGATAATGACAAGCCTTTCCGGCTACGCGCCGTTGAAGCTGGAGTGCCGGAAATATTCTGAAGCAACCTGTGCTCAGACAGTTTAGGAGTATTGCCATCCTGGTGTTCGGCCGCGGGATGCAGATCCTGGCGGCTCTTGCCACGATCAGGATCGCGACCGGCCTGATGTCGCCGGGCCAGGTGGGAAGCGTCAACCAGATAACGGCGCTTTCCGCGTTTCTGTATGCCGTGCTCATTACACCGGTTTCCTATTATGTCGGGCGTGGCCTGCTGGACTGGCACGATGCCGGGTTGTTGACCCGGCGTATCCGCGGCTTCATCCGCTATGCCGCGATCGTTTCGGTGCTCGGCGCGTTGGCGGTTTTTGCCTTCAAGCTGGCTATTGATATCGTCCCCTCGGTTTCCGCGCCGTGGGTCAGCCTGCTGGTCGCGATTTATCTGCTGGCCTTTTCAGTACATAACGTCGCCGGCAACGGGCTGGTGATTCTGGGTCGCCAGGCCGCTTACGCGATTCTCATCAACGCCGCTGCTTGGGTGGGTCTGGCGGCGGCTATTTTCTTTTTTTGGCAAACGACAAAGCCCCAAATGTGGTTATTGGGCATCTATGGCGGGTTTGTTTTTTCCTCCTGCCTGTATGCACTATCTACCCATTTTCGCCCGTCATTTAACTCGCGGACGGAGACGAGGCACAAGGATCATGTGCCCTTCACGTATAAAAAGATATTTGCATTTGCTTGGCCGATGGCGATCGTTTATGCGTTGAACTGGGTTCAGTTGCAGAGCTATCGGTTTGTCCTCGAGGATGTTGCCGGACTAGTCAGCGTCGGGTTGTTTTTCGCCGCGCATGCCGTATGCGCAGCCCCCATGCAGACGTTTCAAACCATGTTCAATGAATATTATTCGCAGACGCTGTACCGGAAACTCAAGGGCGGATCGCGGGCCGAGCAGGCTGGCGCCTGGAACGCCTATGCGGAGGCCTATATTCCCGCGGTCATCCTGTTTGGCGCTTTCCTGGCGGGCGGTGGACCCTATCTCGCGAAAATTCTGCTTGGACCGGAATTCCAGGTGGCGGCGGCGATACTCTTGTGGCCGGCGCTAGTGGAAACCCTGCGGGCGATCGCCACGTCGGTCGATACCATGGGCGTAGTCAAGGTGGACATGCGGGTGAATTTGGTACCGGCCTTCGTCGGCGCCGTTTGCGCGCCGTGGCTCATCTATGTGCTGGCCGGCGACAACCCGCTTGTCGGTACCGGCATCGCCTTGTCGCTGGCGGGATTGGCCGGACTCATCGTGGTCATCCCCATCAGTTACCGGGTGTTGCCGATACACTGGCCCGCCAAACGGATCATCCTGGCCCTGCTGGCAGGCCTACCCATGGTATTCGCCGGCAATATCGCCAGCCGGGCTGTGGACACGATCGGCTGGGCGGACGCCATGCTGGTGCTTGCGCTGGGGGCTGTTTACTTGCTCATCGCGCAGTACCTGTTTGCCAGGAAATGGCTGGAACATGCCCGCCCAGTATCGGCATGAACGTTGCCCACAGCGAATGACACGGACTGGATGTAACACGCCGCCCGGAGGGCGCATCGATGTCAGCTGAGAAACGGCTGCGCGTCTGGTTTGGCGTGTTATTCCGCTGGACTGGAACCGTGTTGAATCTGCGTGGCGTGCTGGCCCTGTACCGGTTGCCGCGCTATTTCCGCGACTGGATGGTTTTTTCCAGAACCTCGCGTATGCCGGCGCGGTTTGCGGACAGTTATCCCTGTCTGGCAGACGCCACGGCGAAAACCCCGTTCGATGCGCATTACTTTTTTCAGGGCGCGTGGCTGGCCAGGAAGCTGTCGCAGCACCCGCCAAAAAAACACGTGGATATAGGATCGGACGTGAATCTCATCGGCGCCCTCAGCGCCTTCGTGAATACCGTATTTGTCGATTATCGTCCGCTGGAGGTCGTCCTGAAGGGCCTGGAGAACCGACAGGGCGACCTGTTGCGCCTGGAATTCGGCGCGGAGACGATAGATTCATTGTCGTGTTTGCATGTTATCGAGCATGTCGGCTTGGGAAGATATGGCGATCCGGTCGATCCCGACGCCGCCACCCGGGCCGCGGCCGAGCTCAGTCGCGTGCTGACGCCGAACGGTTCCCTGTTCCTGTCGGTGCCGGTCGGACAGGAGCGCGCCTGTTTCAATGCTCATCGTGTGTTTGACCCCGCTTCCGTGATAGGCATGTTCGCCAACCTCAGATTGCAGGACTGCGCCTTCGTGGATGACGCCGGCCGGTATCTGGAAAACGTCGCGCCCGAAACCATGGCCGGGTGCGATTACGGTTGCGGGATGTTTCACTTCGTAAAGGGCGGTTAACCCCGGTAGTCCGGATGCGGGCGAGATGTACGACGATCTTTGTAAAGTTGCCAAACCGAAAATAAGCGTCGTCACGCCGTCGTTCAATCATGGACGCTTTTTGCGCGAGACGATCGAGTCTGTCGCCAATCAGTCCTGCCGGGATTTCGAGCATATCATCGTCGATGGCGGCTCCACCGACGGGACCGTCGACATCCTGAAGCAATACCCGCACGTCCGGTGGATATCCGAAAAAGACCGCGATGTCGTGGAGGCGTATCAGAAAGGATTTGCCATGTCCCGTGGGGAATACGTCATTCAGTGTTGTGTGTCGGACGGTTTCCTGGACCGACACTGGTTCCGGAAATGCGTCGAAGCGCTGGATAGCGACCCGGAAACCGCGCTGGTCTGGGGTTTCTCCCAGTACATGTCGGAGGAGAGTGATCTGCTGAACGTCGCCTTTCAGGAATTTTTCACTGACCCGCCTCTGCAAAAACAGGAGTTTCTCGCGATGTGGCTGGCAAACGGATTCTGCTTCCCGGAAGGGAACTACTGTGTGCGTGGAGAATTAATCAAGCGTTTATTCCCAGATGATAAATCGGAAAAATATTTTCAGGTACATTCACATCTCGGATTCATGTACAGGTTCATGACGCAGGGCTACTTGCCGATTTTTTTGCCGATGGTCGCCAACTTTGGCCGTACGCATCATGATCAGCGTGGCCAGCGGCTGAAAGACGTCGAAAAACCCGCGCAACAGACCTATTTCCGCCGGATCAGGGAATACCGGGATGATTTGCTTGGCGGCAGACTGAAACATCTCTTCCGTGATGGCCACTCCAACGTCATCGGAGAGATCGAAAGGAGCGAGACCGGCGCCTGGAGACGGAAAATATGGCGCCATCGGATACTGCGGTCCAGGCTGCTGCGTCTCGACCCTTATACGCTGGTCATGAAGGTAAAGAAAAGAATCCTGGGATGATGAGGCAGCATCCGTGACAGTCTTGCGACTGCTTAAATCATCCCGGCTCTTCGCTTTCAACAGCGTCAATCGCGATGAGTGGGTTCGGGAGCAGGCGAAAACCGTCCTCGACGGCTCCATGGTTCTCGACGTCGGGGCCGGTTCCTGCCCCTACCGGGAATTTTTCCGTCACTGCGTGTACAAAACACAGGACTTTACCCAGCTGCAGCCGGACCAGTTACGGCACGGAAATTACGGGAAGATCGATTATGTCTGCGACGCCGGCAGCATTCCCGTTGCCGATGGCACGTTCGACGTGGTGCTTTGCACGGAAATGCTCGAGCATGTGCCTGACCCCCTGAAGGTGCTCGCGGAGTTTGCGCGCATTCTCAAGGCGGGCGGGAGGCTGATCCTGACCGCGCCGCTTGGATCCGGCATCCACCAGGAGCCTTTCCACTATTATGGCGGGTATACCCGTTACTGGTATGAGAAGTTTCTGCCCCCGCTTGGCTTCAGGAAGGTGCTGGTCATGGCCAATGCCGGTTCTTTCAGATTCTTCTCCCAAGAATCCCTCCGCTTCCTGAAATCGTCGAGGCCTTTCAGTCTTGGCATGCCGGTATGGCTGGAGCTGGCCTGGGCGCCGGTCTGGGCGCTGCTGTTTCCGTTTCTGGGGCTGCTCATCCCGCTGGCTTGCGCCTGGCTCGACCGGTATGACACCAAGAAGCGGTTCACCGTTGGTTACCATGTCACTGCGGAAAGGATTTAACGGTATGAGGTTTCCATGCTGCTGAAACTCGTCAGCCCGCTGGTATGGGCGATCAGAAAGTTCAAATACAACGCATCCGATAACCACAGGATTTCCTACTCCCAGTCGGGCGAGGATCTGATTATCCGGCAGATATTCACGGCCCTTGGACTGGACCGGATCACCTATCTCGATCTGGGCGCGAACCACCCGACACGGTTCAGCAACACTTATCTTTTTTACAGCAACGGAAGCTCCGGCGTCTGCGTGGAACCGGATCCGACGGCGCAACCGCTGTTCAGAAAGTGGCGGGGCAGGGATATGCTGCTGACTTGTGGCGTCGGCCTGGAGGAAGGGGAGGCCGATTTTTACATCATGACGACGAACACCCTGAGCACCTTTTCAAAAGAAGAGGCGGAACGGTATCAGGGCTATGGCAGCCAGAAGATCACCAGGGTGGTCAAGTTGCCCCTCAAGCCGGTGAACGCGATACTGGAACAGTACTTCGAGAAGTGCCCGAATCTCATTTCGCTGGACATAGAAGGAATGGACTTTCAGATACTGCAGAGCCTGGATCTGGATAAATGGCGCCCGGAGGTCTTTTGTATCGAGACGCTCACGTACACCGAAGACAAGACCGAGCGCAAGCTCGAAGAAATCATGGAGTACATGCAGAGCAGGGATTACCTGGTGTATGGAGACACCTTTATCAATACAGTTTTTGTCGACAAAAAAAGCTGGCAACGAAGGAATTAGCCGGGAGTAATGGTCTGAATCCTTGAAATCCCCTGCCTTTTCGGCATCGCCAGGGTTTATTCCGTCACAGGCCTTTAATCAACCATCGTGAAAATTCTCTGTGCATTCGGCAAGCACAATTATGGTGAACCCGGGCGTGGCGAGGGGTATGAGTATTCGAGCTTCATTCCCGCCCTGCGTCGCCTGGGGCACGAGGTGGTTCACTTCGAAACCTGGAATCGTGCAAGGCATTCCAGTTTCGCCGGGCTGAACCTGGATTTCCTGAAAACCGTGGAACGTGAGAATCCGGACCTTATATTCTGCGTGCTGATGCACTATGAGCTCTGGCTGGAAACGCTCGAGATCGTGAGCCGTCGTTGCCGCACAGTCCTGGTCAACTGGTCAACGGATGATTCGTGGAAATATCCGCAGTTCTCCCGCTTCGTGGCACCGTCCTTCGATGTATACGCGACGACATATCCCGAGGCATTGCAGAAATCCACGGGTGACGGCCTGTCCAATTTTCTGTTGACGCAATGGGCGGCCAATGCCGAAAAACTCCAGGAACCGTTGCCGGTGGATCAATGCCGTTATCCAGTATCTTTTGTCGGTTCCGCCTATGGCAACCGGCCCCGGTGGATCGCAGAGCTCGGAAAGAGGGGAATCGAAGCCGCCTGTTTCGGCCATGGGTGGCCGAATGGCTCAGTATCCACTGTGGATGTGTCCCGGATTATTCGGGAGTCGGTAATCAGCCTTAATTTTGGTGACTCGGGAATTGTTATGGGGGGATTGATTCCGCACCGCAGCCGTCAGATCAAGGCCAGGGTGTTCGAGGTTCCCGGAGCCGGCGGATTCCTGATGACGGAAAATGCGGATAACTTGGACAAATTCTACGTTCAAGGAAAGGAAATCGTCGTTTTCGGTGGAATCGATGATCTGGCCGCCAAGATAAAACATTTCCTCGTCCATCCGAAGGAAAGAGACGAGATAGCCAGCGCGGGGCACATGCGCACACGGAATGAACATACCTATGAGCAGCGCTTCAAAGACCTGCTCGAGACCGCGATACGGTCGGTCCATGTTGTTGACTCACGGTGTGTTTCTCCAGCCATATCGTGCCGGATCAATTTCTCCGGATTCGCCGCATTGGCTAAAACCCATGAAACCGGTTGGCCGATGAAGGCGCTCAGGTTTTGTCTGATTGTTCCATGCCTGATTCTGTTTGGACGGAAGAAAGGGCCGAGGGCGGCTCGGCGTCTGCTGTTTGAGATCAGTTGGCGACTGTGTGGCAGGAGAACATACAGTGTCACCGGTCTTCCCGGAAGACTTTTCTATCGCGAAAGCTGATTTATCCAGGTATGTCGTCGAAACCGCTTGTCAGTGTCGCCATGCCCGCACACAACGCGGAGAAAACGCTTCATCGTGCGATTCGCTCACTTCAGCAGCAAACCCTCGTCGACTGGGAGCTGATTCTGATTGACGACGGATCAACCGATAATACCGGCGCCGTCGCTTCCGGCTTCAATGATCCACGCATCACGGTTGTTGCCGACACCGAGAGAAAAGGGCTCGCCGCACGTCTCAATCAGGCATTGGGTGTGGCGCGTGGTGAGTTTGTCGCGCGCCTCGATGCGGATGATATTGCCTGTCCCGAGCGCCTGCAGCGCCAAGTCGAGTATTTGCAGCAGCATCGCCATGTCGACCTGATCGGTACAGGCGCCGTCGTGTTTGCCGCGGATGGATCGGCGAAAGGTCTGTTTCCCGTGCAGCTTACGCATGAGGAAATCTGCCGCAATCCCTGGTCCGGCTTCCGTCTCGCGCACCCGACCTGGATGGGCAGGACGGAATGGTTCAAAAAATACCTGTATCGCACTGACATGACCAGGGCGCAGGATCAGGATTTGCTGCTCCGCAGCTATCGCACCAGCGTTTTCGCCTGTTTGCCGGAAGTGTTGACCGGCTATGCCCAGGAACGTCTCACGCTCGGGAAGATATTGGCCAGCCGATATTATTTTTCCCGGGCGATTCTCCGCGAGGCATGGTGCAATGACGAATACCTGGCCGGGTTGTCCGGCTTGGCGGGTCAGTTTGTTAAGGGCCTGTTCGATGCATTTGCCATCCTGTCTGGTTTGCAGCATGCTATCCTCAGACACCGGGCGCGGCCGATCAGCGAGATAGAGATCGCGAAATGGAAACGCTGCTGGTCTGTCTGTACCGGAGCAACGGATACCTGATGTGCGGATTTGCCGGATTTCTGTGCGGTGCAAACGACGCCAGCCATGACATGGAGTTCGTCGTGCGGCGTATGACGGACTCCTTGAAGCATCGCGGCCCCGATGCCGGGTCCGTGTGGACCGATACTGCTTCTGGCGTGGCTCTGGGGCACAGGCGGCTTGCCATTCTGGAGCTTTCCGATGCCGGGTCGCAGCCCATGCATTCGTCGTGCGGACGTTTCGTCCTCGTGTTCAACGGCGAGATATACAATCATCTGGAATTGCGTCTCATGCTGGAACGCGAACGGGCGTCGATATCCTGGCGCGGCCATTCCGACACGGAAACCATGCTCGCGGCGTTTGTCCACTGGGGAATCGAGGAAAGCGTCCGGCGGTTTGTCGGAATGTTTGCGTTTGCCTTGTGGGATCGGCGGGAGCGGGTTTTGTATCTGGTCCGTGACCGGATGGGGGAAAAGCCGGTCTATTACGGATGGATCGGCAGAACCCTGGTGTTCGCTTCCGAGCTGAAGGCGATCAAATTGCATCCTTCGTGGCGGGGTGAAATAGAGCCCCAGGCCATGTTGGCATACCTGAATCGCGGCTATATACCCGCGCCGTTTTCCATTTATCGTGGCATCCGCAAGCTCGCCCCGGCATCCATCGTTCGTATTTCACGGAACGACGCTGGCGAGTTTCCGGTCGAGCCAGTACCCCATGTCTATTGGTCGCTGACACAGACTGCCGAAAAAGGCCTGTCCGATCCCTTTCCCGGCGATGAACGGGAAGCATCGGCGCATCTCGAAAACCTGCTGAGCGATGCTGTCAGGCTTGAAATGCTTGCCGATGTTCCGCTGGGCGCGTTTCTGTCCGGCGGGGTGGATTCCTCGACCGTCGTGGCCCTGATGCAGGCGCAGAGCAGCCGGCCGGTCAAGACATTTACCATCGGGTTTAACGAGCCAAGATACAACGAGGCCGCGTTTGCCGGCGCGGTTGCCAGACACATTGGAACTGAACATACGGAACTGTATGTCACGCCGAGCGAGACGATGGCTGTGATCCCCGAATTGTCATCGATGTTCGACGAGCCGTTTTCGGACTCGTCGCAGGTCCCGACGTATCTGGTATCCAGGCTGGCCCGGCAACATGTCACCGTGAGTCTTTCCGGTGACGGCGGCGATGAATTGTTTGCCGGCTACAGGCACTATTTCAGACAAAGAAAGATCTGGGGCGCCATCGGCTGGATGCCGCGATGGCTGCGCAGGACGGCCTCGTCGTCATTGCGGCTGTTTTCGCCGGGCATCTGGGACGGCTTGCATCGCAAATTTGGAGGTGTGTTGCCGACCGGGATCAGGCAGCATGATCTCGGCGACAAGCTGTATAAGCTGTCGGATGCAATAAACGCCGAAAGCCAGAGTGACTTGTATCGCTATCTGGTTTCGATCTGGAAGGATCCGTCGTCGCTGGTTCTGGAAAAATATCGCGGGTTCGCGTGCGCGCAGGACGAAAAAGTAAATCATAACGTGGGTCCGGATTTTATCCAGAACATGATGTTCAGCGACATGTCTTCCTATCTGCCGGATGACATCCTTGTGAAGCTCGACCGCGCCAGCATGCATGTCAGCCTCGAGTCCCGTGTGCCGATGCTGGATCATCGTGTCGTGGAATTTGCCTGGCGCCTGCCCATTTCCATGAAGATCCGCCAGGGGCAGGACAAGTGGCTGCTGCGACGTCTCTTGTACAGGTATGTTCCAAGAGGCCTCATCGAACGCCAGAAAATGGGTTTCAGCGTCCCGATAGACGACTGGTTGCGAGGTCCACTGCGTGAATGGGCAGAGGGATTGCTGAATGAACATCGCCTGCGTCACGAAGGTTACTTCCAGCATAAGCCGGTACGTGACAGATGGCGCGAGCACCTTGCAGGTCACCGCAATTGGCAACATTGTTTGTGGAATATCCTCATGTTTCAGTCATGGCTCGACCAGCAATCGGGAGTAACGGGGTAAGCGGCGCGAAATCGAATTCATATGCGTATCTGCCGTGTCGCTACCGTACCATTCTTCGTGGCTCACCATCTTAGGAGTCAGATAACGGCGACCGTGGCCGCAGGTCACGAAGTGGTTATTGTCACCTCCCCGGCGCCGCGACTGGAGCTGTTGGCGGGTGAAATGGGCGCACGGGCATATCCCATCCCCATTTCCCGAAAACTGTCTCCATTATCGGACCTGCGTTCGTTGTTGTTGTTGTATCGTTGTTTCTCAAAAAACCGTTTCGACGTAGTCCATTCCACCACTCCCAAGGCCGGTCTGTTGAGCGCCATCGCGGCTTTCATGGCGCGTGTCCCCATCTGTCTGCACACGTTTACCGGGCAGCCCTGGATGTTCGTGACGGGTCCGCTCAAATGGATGGCAAAAAAGGCCGACCGCCTCATCATTCGCTTGAACACCAGGTGTTACGCTGACAGCCATTCGCAGGCGGCCTATCTTGTGGAACAGAAAATTTCGGGCCATGAGGAGATCGTTGTTCTTGGAGAAGGTTCTCTGGGTGGAGTCGATCTCGCCCAGTTCAACCCTGATTCCTGGATGTCGCGACACACTGAAGTCAGAAGAGAGGTTGGTGCGCCTCCCGACGCCCGCATCATTACTTACATCGGACGGATCACGAAAGACAAGGGCATCGCCGAGCTTATATCCGCCTTCAGACAACTTGTGGATCGCGGAATGGACGTGTATCTGTTGTTGATCGGACCCTTCGAGCCGGAACGTGACCCGCTCCCGGACACGGTTCATGAGCAGATACGACAAGAACGAAGAATCAGGGTCATCGGTTACAGCGCGGAGCCGGAGCGTTATTTATCCGTCTCCGACGTGTTCTGTCTGCCCAGCTATCGCGAAGGCTTCGGGAATGTCGTAATCGAAGCGGCGGCGATGGGAGTGCCGAGCGTCGGTACCCGAATCATCGGGCTGGTTGATGCGATAGTGGATGGAGAGACCGGGATATTGGTGCCGCCGCGCGACACTGATGCGTTGGTCGACGCATTATTCAGAATAATGAGCGACGATTCCACCAGAGCGAGAATGGGAAAAGCTGCGCAAGCACGCGCGCAGAAATCCTATAATGCCGATCTTGTAAATCGGGCTTTGCTGGATGAGTATGAAAAATTGCGTAGACAATATGACCTCTCAGGCTGATCTGATCGGGCCCTGGGGGCCGTCCCTGTGCCTAATCGCTATCAGTGAGCACCCGATAGCGGCTGTGCAACCCATGTGTTCCGTAATGTCTAACTATAAAATTTCCGAAAAATTTAGCCTAAACATCCCAACGTGGCAGTACATGCCGGACCTGTGTTTGTCAGCACTGAGTTAACGCACTTGCGGACCCGAGATTGCCTGTACGAGCTTAGTGGATTATCCTCCATGATTCGTGGTGTGCTGCTATCCACCAGTAATCGTTGTATGCGTGTTTCCGGATCAACTTGGGATTGTCCGTTGGGTTAGAGAGAGTTTTGGGTTTCGACTTTATCGCGGTGCCGATGTGGAAGGCCAATCAAAGTTGATGTCGGAGATAAATAGCAAGGCTAAGGTTACGAACGATTACCCGTGAAAGACAATCGCTTACAAGGCCTACTTTTAGCCGACGGTTCCGACATTCCTATTGCCTGTGCTCGATCGCTCGAAGCTGAGCGAGTGCATATCCAAGCCTTGGTCGTCGGGCCCGGTGTCCCATTGGAGTCTGCGCGAGCTATAGCAGATCAGTTTTCGATAAAACCGCCAATTATCGTGACTAGCCGTCCTGACCGGGATCCATTTATCGAATCTCTGGTCGCCGCGCGTCAAATCGATTACCTCTTCTCTTGTTTTTACGAGCATCGAATTCGGCCGTCGTTAATTGACAGCGCTCGCTTCGGGGGAACCAATATTCATCCGAGCGTGCTGCCGCATAATCGCGGATTTCACACCTCGTTTTGGGGAATCATGAACCGCACGCCCCTTGGCGCAACAATTCATTGGTTGGCCGAGGGGCTAGACGCCGGGGATATAATCGCCCAGGAAACCTTCCTCGACGATGGAGCGCTGTCGGCGGCCGAGATCAGACAACGGCAACGTGACCTGTGTGTGTCGCTGTTTAGCAGGAATCTGCCCCTGATTCTCGCCGGTAAAACGTCGAGAAAGCCCCAAGAGAATGCCGCGGAGTATCATTTCAAAAAAGACATTGTCTCGGCCACCATCTTTCGTGGCGGTGATACGGTTTCATTCGAGGAACTCCTGCGTTTGGTTCGCGCCACCGATTACGGTAAGAACGGATTTACGGTCGTCATGGATGGCCGCAAGTTTAAAATCACCGGGAGTGTTTTGGAGGTGCAAACCTAGCCATGCAGCGTCCGACTCAAACACAGTACTACCAAAATACCAAACTCCAACCCAGCCGGAAGAACGTTGAAAACGAAGCGGCGTTTGACGCTCACGCCAATATCCGGGCGAACCTCTACCAGAAACTCCTCTTTTTGCCCATGTCCCTTTTCAAGGGGAAGGAAATCCTTGAAATCGGCTGCAGCACGGGGGAGAGCGCGCTTGTCTGGGCGCTCCGAGGCGCGCGCCTTACTCTTATCGACGCCGATCCCACAATTGAATCACGCGTCCGCGGCCTGTTTGATCGATTCGGCGTGGCCGCGCAGATTCGTCGTTTCGAGATAGTTCCTTTTGAGAGTTTTTCCGATGAGCCTGTCTTTTCATTGGCCACCGCCGAAGGATTTCTTTTTACGCTCCCTGAACGAGACAGCCTCCTCAGAAAAATGGGCTCATTGCTGGAGCCTGGTGGTTTCGGGGTAGTTTCATTTCCAGACCGTTTTGGGTCATTTTTCGAGTTTGTCAAGAAAGCCGTGTTATGGCGTTGCCTTCAAATCGCCAAGATCAGCGATCCCCAATCTCCCGCCGCCTTCGAAATCGCGCGAGCGCTCCTGGAGCCGGCTTATCTTTCTTTGCCGAATCCGCGCGAGTTTCACACCTGGTGGCTCGATTGCATGGCGAGTCCTTTTCTAACCTGGGACGATTGTTGGGATTACGGCGACATATTGTCCATCCTTGGCGAGGTCAATTGCGCTTATTATTCATCCACCCCGAGGATTTATGAGCCAAGCCATTTGGCTTGGTATAAGAAGGTTCCTTCACCTAGGGAAAGAAGCATTGCCATAATAAGAAGCCTCTCGTCGCGCAAGCTTGATTTTCTTTTCGGCGAGGCAGTGGGGTGTTCACCGGATAGTCTTTATCTCGCTCCGATCGAGCAGGCGATTGAGAGGATTCTTCGAGACTTATCGACTTATTTTCGATCGCTTGAAGAACCGTTTCCGACACTAGACTTTGAACCCATCGCTACTCTCTTGGGGGATGCAGGTATTCAACACCCTCTCGTTTCCGAACTTGTTACCCTCTTCAGGCTTTTCAACACGCAGCGGGCTGATGAGATCGTGGCTGGCTACCGCGCGCTTGAACATGTACCGACGACTTGGGGCTGCTCGTACCATTACCTCTGCTTCGCGCGCGCGGGCGCTGAATGAAACCCTTGCGCATTGCCCTGTTCGCGCCGGGTGTCGTGATGCCGCCGAACGTCTACCTCGATCAGCTGTTCGGACTGAAGCGGGGATTCGAAAAAGCGGGGGTGGAAACGTATGTCGGTACCCAACTCCTCGATCCACAAGTCCTGAAAACATTTATACGCCATTACCATCCGGATGTCCTGTTGGAGATTAACCGTACGCGCTCCAAGCTCCCGGAGCTCCCCCGGTCAATCACCCATGTTGCCTGGATTCAGGATTACCGATTCCAGGGCGAACTCCTCATTGGCGAGCGCAGTCAAAGCGATGTCACATTTTTCATCATCGAGCCAACGATCCTCGGATATCAATACGATGGCCATCAGGGGGTGCTTTCTCCGGGCGTTAACGAAGCCGTCTTCTTTCCTGAAGAATTGAAGACACTCTCTGATTTCTCTTTTTTGGGATACATCCCATCGCCTATTACCGAGGAGGAGCGAAGTCGCCTTCTTATTGCAGACGACGCAGAGAAGAGTGTCTCGGTTTCCTTTGGCCAAGTTGTGGACGGACTCATGGGTCGACCAGAAATGCTCCAGGGAAACTTCGATTACTGGAAGATCCATGCGGCGATCCACGAGGTTGTTGAAAATCTGACCGGGAAGCCTCTCGCGGAGCCATTACCCCAAGAGGTACTTGGATTCTTCGACGAGCGACTGGTGCGCATTCTGGAAAGGCGGGCTGTTCTGCAGGCCCTTCTGCGTGTGTCAACCTCGTTTCGCATCTTTGGTCCTAACACATGGAAGAGTTGGCCAGATTTCGAGCCTTACTACGGTCAATATTTGGATGATCAAGCAGACATGCGGAGGGTTTTTCAATCGACCTGCGTCAATCTGCACAGTAGCGGGCTAGGCATGCATTTTCGTGTCCTCGATTGCATGGCTTCGGGTGGCGTTGTTCTGGTTAATGAAACACCGCGCCAGAGCCAGCCAGGAGGATTGGCGCAGCATTTCGAGCCGGGCGGTCATTATGTTCCTTATACCCCCGGCAACGTCGACGAGATTGCTCGAGAGCTCCTTTTTAATGAGTCGCGTCGCAAAAAAATTGCGAAGGCAGCGGCCAACGAGGTTCTTGCCAGACATACATGGACCCACCGGGCTAAACAAATTCTCTCGGTGCTTGAGACTTAGTGCGATGAGTGCTTACCGGATTCCGTACAAGAAGCTGGGGCAGGAAAATGGCGAGATCTTTGAACGACTCCTTCCTCGCCTTCGTGAACTCGTTTACCGGGCGGAGTTTATTCTAAGGCCCCCCGTCGTTGAATTTGAGCAATACCTTTCATGCCAGACTGGCGTGTCGCACGCCGTCGGTGTTAATTCAGGAACTGACGCTATTTCGCTTCTCTTAAAAGCGGCGGATATCGGACCTGGAAACGAGGTCATCACCGTCTCTCACACGTTTATTGCGACCGTTTCATGCATCGTGCGTCTGGGCGTAAGACCTGTCCTCGTAGACGTTGGAGATGATTTCAACATCGATTGCGACGCGGTTGAGCGGGCAATAACGCCACGAACCCGCGCCATTCTTCCCGTCCACATGAATGGCCGCCTCTGCCAGATGGATCGCTTGACGGATTTGGCCGAACGAAAAGGGCTCATTTTGATTGAAGACGCCGCCCAGTCGCTTGGCGCGCGCTTCAATGGACTCTCGGCCGGTTGCTTTGGATTCGGCGCCGCGGTGAGTTTCCATCCGCTCAAACTCCTTTCAGCTTGGGGAGATGCCGGCGCGCTCCTGACGAATCACCAGGCCGTTGCCGATGCGACACGGATTCTTCGCTGCCATGGCGAATTGTCGAAGACCGAATACGCCACCTTTGGGGTAAACAGCCGACTCGACACTCTTCAGGCGCTGGTTCTGGGCGAAAAAGTTAAGGCCTTTCCTGAGCTGATCCGTGAGCAGAGGGCGCTGGCCGAACGCTACCGGCAGCAGCTTGCTGCTCTCGGCGATCGAGTTGTCTGCCCGCCGGGGGACGACCCCAAGCGCGAGTCCACGTTCTCCAATTTCGTTATTCGCTGTGACCGCCGTGATGCTTTGAATGAGCATCTGCGATCTCAAGGGATTGAGAGCATGATTCATTGGCCGGTTCCCTTGCACAAACAGACAAGGATATGGAAAGAAGCGCTTGATTTGCCGACGACCGAGAAGATCGCTCAAACCTCGCTGGCCTTGCCAATAGGACCCAAAATGACGATCGATGAGGTGGACGAGGTGGTTTCCTCGATTGGGCGTTTTTTCAGCAAAACCGGATGACCATGCGGCTCCTCGTTACCGGCGCGCGCGGATTCATTGGACAGCATTTGGTCAATGCGCTCTTGGAGGCTGGCCACAGGGTGGTGGGATATGATCTCGAGCTTGTGCCACCTGAACGTGCAGGCTTGAGCCACGTCAGCGGTGACATTCGCGAGCTCGGCCGGGTGCATTCCGCCATGACGGGAGTGGATGGTCTTATCCACTTGGCGGCTGTGAGTCGCAGCGGGATTTCCGAGATGAACCCCTATGAAACCATTTGCACCAATATTCTCGGAACAACCAATGTCCTCGAGGCCGCTAGCAAAAACGAGCCACACCCGTGGGTGATTGTCGCCAGTTCGCGCGTTGTCTGTGACTACGAGGCCGGACTCGCAGCGAATCAGGAAGGAATCTATACATTGTCAAAAGACGTCGCTGATCGGCTTCTTCGTTACTATGCGCGCCGGTATGGCATCATGGGCCTTTCGCTTCGTTTCTCGGACGTTTACGGCGCAGTCGAACCAACAATGGGTCGGATCCTGACCGAATTTCTCTTAAAGGCATTGAAGGGAGAAGCGCTGAGCGTGCACAAAGCCAACATGCCTTTCGATTTCATTCATATTCACGATATTGTGCGCGGTATAGTCCTGGCGGCGGATTATCTGGAGAAAAAACGAAGCTCGATCGGACCCTCACCCTCGGTGGGTTCCTTCGAGGCGCTTTCCTTCGCGTCCGGGCGCCATATCAACGCGGAGATTCTTGCGAACATTATTGTCGGTGTCACGTCATCCCGAAGCAATATTGAAACCCTGGATCGAAGCGAAACCTTTCCCCCGCTCATCGATTACACCGAGCAGGCGTTTGAAAAACTAGGTTTTCGTGCGAATATTTCCCTTGAGGAGGGGCTGCGTGAAATGGTTAACTTTAGTATTATGAAGGAAGCTCTAAGCATGTCCCTGCGTTCACTGTGTTGACGTCACGACGATTCGTGTGGAAACGTGCGGACTAAAGGCGATTGGTAAAGCCGGGGGCCATTTAGTTTTCCGTTACTCTGTGGTTATGCGTGATTCCTTCCAGAGATCCACATCGATCCCGCTGCAAAGAGCCGCGATCTCTTTTTCCTCCTCATCGGAAAAAGTGGTATCAACCTTGATATTTTCGAGCATCTGCTGCGGCGTCCGCACGCCGATGACCGCTGTGCACACTTCAGGCCGACGCAGTACCCAGGAAAGGGCCAGCTGCGAGATCGTCTGGCCGCGTTGCGCTGCGATCCGGCCAAGCCCGGAGAGTGTACCGCGCAGCTTCTCCCAGTCGTCGCAATAGACCGAAGAATTCGCTTGAGTTGCCCGGCCAGTCCCGGATCCGTCGGGAGCGTATTTATTGCTCAATAGACCTTGCGCAAGGGGTGAAAAGGCGGCGAAACCGGTCCCGTGGTTTTGACAGAGGGCGAGAAGATCGGGTTCCACCCAACGACAAAGCAGGTTGTAGTGTGACTGGTTGATAATGACCGTGGTGCCCCGCCTTTCGAGCGCCTCGGTGATCGTCTTGGCAGCTGCGGTCGGATAGGAGGAGATGCCCACATAAAGGCAGCGGCCTGACCGCCGCGCATGATCTAGCGCCTCGGCGGTTTCCTCGATTGGCGTCATCGGGTCGTAACGGTGACTGTAGAAGATGTCGACGTAATCTAGTCCGAGTCGCTTCAAGCTGTCGTCGAGGCTGGAGATAAGGTACTTGAGCGAGCTGCCAACGCCGTTCGGGCCTGGCCACATGTCGTAGCCGGCCTTTGTCGAGATGACCAGCTCGTTCCGGTACGGCCGTAGCTCTCGCGCGATGAAGGAGCCGAAGAGCGCTTCTGCGCTACCGGGAGGCCGGCCATAGTTGTTTCCGAAGTCGAACGTGAAAATGCCGTTGTCGAAGGCAGTCATGTACATGTCCCGTACCGACTCTCTAGGGTCTAGGTCGCTGAAATTTTGCCACGTCCCGATCGTGATCGGGTTGATCTTCAAGCCGCTCTTGCCAACCCGCCGCCACATGCCGTGTTCGTACCGCAACGGGTTGGCAACGTACTCACGCTGGCAGGAGGAGGGGGGCGACGTATAATTCATGACCCAAGCTCTTTCTTGACCATGGCGCAGGCCCAGTCGATCTCTTCGGGCGTCAGATCGTTGCAGAACACATAACCCCCGATGCCAAAGGGCAGAGGCAGGTTCTGTTTGCCGTTCCGGTGCTTCATGGTGTCGGTGAGGGATGCCGAGACTACCTCCGGATCGCTAAAGAACCGGTGATAAATGGGGAGCCGTAGCCGTCGGGCCGTGGCGACGACGCGGTCGAGCTCGACACGTTCGAGCAGTCCGCGCTTGTTGGCGATATAGCACGAAAAGATACAGTCAATGCATACGGCCTCGCCGTGGGAAAGTTCAGGCAGCGCCCTCATCTCGATGAGCGGGCTGAAGGAATGGCCAAAATCAACGCAGCGTTCCAGATTGGACTCCCACAAATCCGGGGCCAGTTCCTCGACCATGCCTGTGATCGCCCGGTTGATGACTCGCACCGGTACTGCACCGAATTGAAATTTCTCTTCGACGAGCGTATCCGCATTCTCCTCGAGAAGATGGAACAGTTCGGAATCCTTAATCAGAGCCAGTTTGAATATCTCGGCGAGGCCGTTCGATATCTCGCGTTCCGATTGCGTGCGTATGAAACTCTTGTCGAGATAGGAAACGATGGGCGGATAATAACTGCCCAACCGGTTTCGGCGCGAGAAGTGATTGATTGCCGTTTTGGCTCCTACGGTGGCGTCGACAAGCGCGAGGAGTGTGGTAGGTACGCGGATATATGGTACGCTGCGTCGGTAAATGCTCGCGGCAAAGCCGACGATATCAAGAAGCACGCCACCCCCGACGGCGATAACCGGTTCGGAGCGCCGCAGCAGGCCGAAATCCTCCATGTGCTTGAGAATATAGATGAGGTTCTCGAGGTCTTTGCGCTCCTCTGTGCTTTCTATCAGACAGAAGCGCGCCTCGATACCCATCGCTTCGAAAAATTGCCGCGCCTCGACGCCGTAGAGCTCGTACACAGTCTTGTCAAAAATGATCAGTCTACGCTTGGAGTCGCCTAGCTCAAGAAGATCCGTATTCTTCGGCGAGAAGATACCTGTTGAATACCGGATATCGAACTCGTAAGTGAGGGATGCTTCGACATGCCAAGTCTTCTTGACAAATCTGTCGCGAAAGTTCGTGCTCCGTTCAGCAACTGCCTGCCCACCTCGAGTAGCCATCTGCTGTTTTTGTTGCGCCATCACACCACCTCCCTTCGGATTGACTGCACAAGCCGGCACGCGACGCCGTAGAAGTACATTGCTTTGTCCATGTGTCCGGCCAGGACCTTAAACGGCAGCATCCGCGTGAACTGCGAGGCTTCCAGCAGCCGAACAATCAGCATTCCTTCCGCGGAGAGCCGTCTCTTCAATTCGGAGAGGAAGAGCGTGTTGAAAGAGTGGAAAGCCAGCGGTATTTGCTCTTCGAACGCCACCTCGTTGCCGGACACTTTCACCGCTCGATCATTGATAAAACCGTAGAGTTGATTCGAGCATTGCAAAATCTGGGAGTATTCCGCCTCGCGGCAGTCAACAACGTTTTCCTCGTAAGGATCGATAAATACGACTCGTCTTGTCGACGGCACGTAGAGAATGTTTTCCAGGGTAGCGTTACCGTGGGTGTAGCATTCCCTGTCGAGGCGAAGACGACTGAAAGTGTCGCGTAGCCAATCCAGGTTCCGCAGAAGGCTTTCACATCGCTCGCCGTTGATAATGATGGTGTCGTATTCGCAGAATCGCCGGAACGGTACATGTGTCATGGCGTCTCTAAGCCGTTGACCGACCTCCTCCTCGAAATACAGACTGAGGCTGCCGCCATAGGACTCAAACGTCGTATATTCGTGCATGCTATCCATCGCGCGCCAGACCCCCTCGTGGAGACTGCGGATATCGGTGTCGGATTGGGGCTCGGAGAGCCATCGTTTCACATCGACGGCGCCGTCGATGTACTCCATGTCGAAGAAGGCGTTGGACTCGTCTTTGCCGACCTCAACGAGGTGCGGGAACAGCCCAGGAAAAACGGCATCGTAACGCTGCAGGCGCTTGAACTGCGAGTACCAGCGGACAAAGCCATATTCGCGGTCACTGTTTCGCGAAACGGATTTACGCACGACAGACACACCGTCGTCGTACGAACGCAGCGCGGTGCAGTTTAGTGAACCTCCCTTTAGCACCTTTTCCGATACCAACCGCCTCATCGGGCAAGCGCCTTACGGGCCATTTCAAGACCGTATTCTTCGGGGCTGCCGAGCACTATAGTCGTCGAGCTACTGATAAGCTCATTTACGAAGACATCGGCGCCTGCATCAATCATGGCTTGGATTACGCCGGAGATGTAAATTTCTCGCTGCTCGCTAGCTTCCCCGTCAGAAGATGTATCGAACCCCTGGAGGTAGTAGTCAGCTGTCTTGAACGCATAAAAGCCACTCGATGCAAAGGGCGAGATGACCGTTTTTTCCTTGATTCGATTGACACGTCCATCGTGGAGCGCAAGGTAACTATACGCCGGGTTGGAGGCAGGAAAGACATCGATGAACACATCGCGGTGGTGCAGCTCTTCTGCCACCCATCCATAATCCCGGCCGAGCAGGATAGTGTCCGCGTTATGGAAGGCTATAGGCTCGTTGCCGGTTCCGCCATCCCGAACGATCTGTGAGCCTATCGCTGCCGTGTGCGCCTGGCCCTTGGTGTCGGGAATGTAGACGATGTCTTGCTCGGCGACACCGTTGCGCTGTCCAACCTCAACCAGTTCCTTTTTGAAGTAGAAGTCACGTCGGTTAGGTAACAGAATAATTCTAGAAAAGTTTGTCGCCGCGCCAAGACCCCGTAGAATGCCATCAAGAATGACACCATTATCCCACGGCAGCAGATACTTCGGGACGTCAAAGCCAGCGTCGTGGAAGCGGGAATTGACGCCCGCCATACACATGATCAGAATCATGTAATGGATCGTCTATGAGTTTAATTTTCAGGGAGTGGGCAAACATTAATCGTATTTCTGCACGCCGTCAATGAGCGACTGTGCTCGCAGTCAATGTTCACGCCGTGACCACTTGCTAGCGCGACGTCTCGATCGTGGTTCAGATAGCCAGCGTGGTATCTGGAGTGATTCAGTCACTGCAGGGGTCGTAACACTTGAAGGTAAGTGCGGTGCGCGCCGGATTCAATCGTGTGGACAGACTATCGGGGTTGGGTGACAAGGGCGATATGTATCTTACCGAGTTCCTTGCAGGCTTCCACTATCAGGAACCTTCCCTTGAGAAGCTCAGATATCTCGCTGATGCTATCGGGGTGAAGGACATGAGCCACCCCCATCTAGCCGAGGTGAAGCGTTTATTCCTTACGCACAAGGCGATTGACAACTACATGGCAGCGCTCTTAGGTCGGGTGGCCACGAGATGTCGCTACGTCAACTATCCGATGTCGGCGTTGATCAACTTCGCCGCTCATCAATTGACCATGCGACGATTCCCGCACAATGGCTCGCAGAAGCTTGTCCAGATCGGCTGCTTCACAGGCGAGGAGTTCCTTACTGGAGTGATGCGAAACGTTTCACTTAAGTGCCATCTCGTCGCAAATCCTCCGTTGGCGTTCGAGAGTGGCATGATTTCTGAAAATCGGCCTTCCTGGGAGGGTGAGGTCGAGGTGATACGGGTGCCTGTCGAGGAGTATCTGCGCCAGTTCTCCTCGCGCATTGGTGTACTCGTGCTGGCGAATCTCGGGCCAATTCCGCAGTATCGCAGTGTGTTGACCAGCGTATGGGATTGTCTCGACCCACATGCCAACATCGTCGCTTGCGGCGATTTCAGGCATCTCTCCGGCCTGCGTGTCGCGCTCCTATCTGATGGGATTCCATGTACGGACATGTTCTTGCGCGAGCGTCACAGTGACGAGTTCGAGGACAGTGGTATCCTGCTCATCAGGAGGCAGAACATCAACTACCTTGACATCATCACGCACGATGACAGGTGACTTGTATGGACGACGTTACATTCGCGCTGCGTAACCGAAACGAGTCATCGACTTTCGGTTCGATCGTTACCTGTGCCGATATGGTTGATGTGGAGATACCGCCACCTGCCGTAGTGACAGGGCTCGATCTACTGAGGTCGGAGACGCGAGTAAACATTGGTCGTCCCCGAAATGTGCGCTTTCCGCCTATTGAATATTATACGGTGCAACAGGCGCTCTTGATTGGCCAGTGTCTCGTGGTATCCGAGGCCGGTGAGGCGATACGGGAGACGATCGCACCGCACCGGCAGGCGCAGTATAACTTTAGGCCGACCAAGAGCATACGCGAGATCGACGGGTTCACGCTTGTGCTTCCAGTGGATGTGCCGGCCATGAGCCATTTTCTATTCGAGGGGCTATCCCGTCTAGTGCCAGGCATACCCGATATAGAGAACATCATTATCGCGACACCCCCACATCCGGGGTTTGCCGATCTGATCGCTTTTGCTCTTGGAAGACGGGTGAATGTTCTTTTCCGGACCCCTGATCTTTTCTCCGAAACGTGGTTTCTGAAGCATGCGTTGGTTCCAATCTACCGTTTTAACTTCCACCCTGCGATGGTGACGTCGATCACTAACATTATCGCGGCCTGTCAGAGAGAAAGAGAAGGAGTATCGGACTATCTTTACATTTCGCGGCGGGATGCCATCCACTACCGGGTGATGCTCAACGAGGATCGTATTATCGCGCTGCTGAGCGCCATAGGTTTTGATATCCTTGAACTGGGTAGCATGGCGGAGGCCGAGATCGTCCGACGGTTCAGTTCGGCTAAGATGATCGTCGGCCCCATCGGGGCCGGGCTCTACAATTGTATATTCTCGCCACCCGGTTGTACCGTGGTGGCACTCTGTGCACCTAACTATCTCCGGTCTTTTCTGGACCAGTGCGCCGCCCTGCGTGGTGTGCGGAGAGCCTATTGTTTCGGCCCAGACTTTCTCTCCTACGAGGCCGAGCATCTTGGTGGGCACAACGATTTTGTAGTCGACGAGGATGCAGTTCTTGAGACCGTCTTGTCGTTACTGGAGGATGCCGGGAGCGCATCAACGGCGAGACCGGTGCGGCAGAGGCCCATGGGTCGCGGTCTTGAGCCGCTGGCTATTTGGGAGCGTCTATTCGGCAAGGCTCGCTGAGTCCCGTGCTGTGGTGTGGCTGCAAGCCGAGACGGGTTGCGCTACCCGTTGGGTCTCCACGTTGCTGTTTCTCTCTTTCCTCTGTATTGTTTCTCAATGTGATTGGTACGATTAAAGGGAGAAGCGCGTGGGCGTCATAGGGATTCAGCGTACGATCGAAATGGGTGATTCTCAGCCCCTGGATGAGGCCGATTTGTATCGGCTGCCACGGACGATATTCGGCGGTAAGGCGCGTGACGGCATGACGCTGGTGCTCCAAGGCATTGACAGCTTGCACGTGACCCTGTGGTTGCGAATCGAGCAGGGCAAGCCTGGTTTTGGGACTGTTCTGGATTTTTCCCATGACGCGGCGGTGGGCTGCGTACTCCAACTGCGCTCGGACGCGGAAGCGGCGAATAATGAACTCTGCTGGTGCTGCAGCGGATTTTCTCTCACTTCACCGGTGCCCACGAATAAGTGGATCCGTCTGGCATGCGGATACGATGCCACCCGTCGAATGTCATGGATGTCAGTCGACGGTGGCCCAAAGATGGTTGGTACGGTGCCAAACACACCCTTTGCGACAAAGGAGGTACGGCTAGGTCTCGGTCACTGGCTCGGCGGTTGGCACCGCGAATTTCACGGCGAAATAATGGACCTGCGTCTGGCGGCACGCGGCTTGGGCGACACCGCGTTCCGACGCTGGCAGAACGAGATTATACCTGAGGACTGCCGGCCCTCGAGGTTGGAAGTACTCCGAGATCGGCTCTCCGAGCGGTGGGAAACACTAGTAATCCGTCAGCGACTTGGGGATTTCCGGAACCGGTTAAGGAATCGTGTCCGGATGCGTATGGCACGGGTTCGAAAGCTCGGTGGCGTCGCGGAACGATGCGTAGATGGGCTTAGAACGTCCCGCTGGCGAATCTCTGTTTCCATCACCGATGGCGATGAGGCCGTTTCGAGCCGTAATAGCGTCGGGCGTACGCCGACTGTAACCAATGGGTATGTGGAAAACTTCGTTACGTTTGTGACGCGCGAAGACGTGATTGGGGCGGCCCATTTCCTGAACCAAATTCTTGATATGGGTTGTCGTGTCCGAGCCTCGTCGGTGACATGGGGGACTCTGCATCTCGGTATCAGTGACGAGCCGGAAGATTTAGAGGCATTCTCACGGGAGCTTCTGGCTATCGATATGCGTCGACTGAGGGGCGCCGCCGCGTGGGTATTGACGGCGGCGCTCGTCTCGTGCGCGCAGACGCTCTATCGAAGGGGTGATCGGACAGGAAGCCGGACATTCCTCACGTCTCACCTAGGGGAATACGGAAGCGCCAGCAGCCATTTTATGCGCGATATCGAGCTGGCGCAGAGTCGCCTTAGCCAGGAGGGTGAGCGAGCGTCGGTGCTGGTGCGAAACATGGCGATCGGAGGACTGGATTACATCGAACACTTCAAGGGGAGGTACTGCAACCATCCATTCGATGACTTCGAAATCCGCTCGGATGGCGAAATCTTTGTCTGTTGTCCCTCTTATTTGCCCTATTCCATCGGCAACGTTTTCAAGGTGAAATCGATTGATGAGGTAAAGTCCTCGGAGAGGCTCGCCAAGCTCAAGGACTCTATCGTTCGCCAGGACTTTCGCTACTGCCGCTGGTTGCACTGCGAGAAAATCAGGAATGGACTGCCTCCGAAATCGGTACCGGCGAAGACCGAATATATACCTGTCGATTTCCGCCTTTCCTACGATCCAACGTGTAATCTATGGTGTCCCTCTTGTCGGACCGAGAAGATCGTTGCCAAGGGAGAGCAGCGGGAAAAGATTTTGCAACTTACGGATGAAATCGTGTTGCCGCTGCTCAAGACGGCGCATAGCTGCATGATGAACGGTTACGGCGATGTGTTTGCCAGCAAGGCGTGTCGCAAGATCTTGGAAGAAGTAACCCCCGCGCAATACCCCAACCTGAAATTCGATTTTATCACTAATGGCGTACTGTTTACGCGAGAAGAGTGGGAAAAGTTCCCCAGTATCCACCGCATGGTGCACTCGATCCGGGTGTCGATCGACGCGGCGCGCGAAGCAACCTACGATCAAATCCGGCTTGGTGGGGATTGGGACGTGTTGATGGAGAATCTTGAATTCATCTCCTCATTGCGGCGGCAAGGCATAATTGAACGTTTCATGATCTCTATGGTGATCCAGGAGGAAAACTTTACAGAGATGGCCGACTTTGCCCGCATGGCCAAGCGGTTGGGGTGCGAATTTGCCGTCTTCGAGCCGATTATGAACTGGAACACATTCACGGTCGATGTGTTCAAACAAAAGGCAGTTCATTACAGCGCTCATCCCCGCCATGCGGAGTTCCGGCATGAGATTGCACGCGTGTTCGAAATCCTGCCTCTGGCAAATTCACAGACAGTTGCCAAGCTCGGCACTCCCGGTTTTGAGACACTTGCCTCCACTAACTTCTGAGTTAGTGCACAGGCTTTTCCGAGCCCCTACCTAAATTAATAATTTAATGATTGGATCAACATTTTATAGTCTTGAATTGATGCCGCTAGTAACCACCGCGGGCCAGGACTTAATCCGTGCCTTGGGCAACTGGAGAATCTGGACACACTTGGGATGGTACGACATTAAGCGTCGTTATCGTCGTACGGTCATTGGACCATTCTGGAACACGGTCAGTCTGGCGGTATTCGTTGGGAGCCTTGGAACCGTTGGAGCAGCGCTCTGGCACCAAGAACTTTTTGGTTATCTGCCTTACGTTGCAGCGGGTATGGCGGTGTGGCTTATGGTCTCGGCCATGATCACGGAGGCCGGCAGCCTATTTGTTAGTGGAGCTAATTTTATTAATCAGATCCGGTGCGACTATTCAATCCTCATTTACGCGCTGGTCTATCGGAATTTTATTGTCTTTCTCCATAATCTTGGTGTTTATCTTGTGGTCGCGCTGATTTATCAGCCTCATATGATCACGCCAGCACTAATATGGGTGGTCCCTGGCGTGTTTCTCGTGCTGGTAAATTGCGCCTGGATTGTGCTGCTACTCAGCATGCTCTGCTTGCGTTACCGCGATCTTCAGCAATTGATTACGAGCCTGATCCAGATTTTAATGTTCGTTACGCCGATTCTCTGGTTGCCCGACACGTTGCCGGCTGGGTCGCGACAGTTCTTTGTTACTGGCAATCCTTTCTATCATTTTATCGATATTATACGGGCTCCCTTGCTAGGCAAGCAGCCTATGTTCTCAACCTATGTTGCCACGTTATTGGTGGCGGTTGTTGGTTGGGGTGTGTCGTTTAACGTGTTCCGCCGCTTTCGCAAAAGAATCGCATACTGGATTTAACGGTCATGGCAGCGGTGATCCTCGAAAATGTGCATGTTCTATTCCGGATCTACGACTCACGTCGAAGCCTACGCAAAACGGTCTTCGACCGGGTAACCGGCGGCATTATTCAACGTCAAGGACGAGACCGGGACGAGGTTGCTGTAAAGTCACTGGACGGCGTATCACTCCGGCTTGCGGATGGAGACCGCCTTGGCCTATTGGGTCACAACGGCGCTGGCAAATCTACTTTGTTAAAGGTAATTGCTGGTATCTACGAACCCATTTCAGGTCAAGTCTCGGTGGCGGGACACATCACCACACTCTTCACGGCCATGCCGGGCTACGATGGTGACAGCACAGGTTACGAGAACATCATAACTGCCGGACTGTTGCTTGGCCTATCACGCTTGGAAATCACACGCAAAATTCCCGAGATCGAAGAGTTTAGCGGATTAGGCGAATATCTCTCTCTCCCAGCGCGAACCTACTCATCGGGGATGTCGATGCGGCTGGGATTTTCCTTAGCCACCGCACTTGATCCGGGTATCCTGCTGATGGACGAAGGTATCGGTGCGGGCGATGCGCAGTTCGCTGAGCGTGCGAAAAAGCGTATGCAGGAGTTCATCGGCCGCAGCTCGATCATGGTCATCGCGTCTCATTCGGATGATTTGATCCGTTCGACCTGTAACAAGGCTGCACTGATGTCAGCGGGGCGCATAGTGACCATCGGACCCGTCAGGGATGTCCTTGACGAGTATCAGGCAATGATTCACGGCCGGTCGATGTCGCCTGCCACGGCATAACCTGACGGCGGACGGAAAGATTCATGAAGCTTCACCCGAATGCCGCCTCTACAGCGCAAGACGAAGATCCACGCTTCGACGTCACGACTCCACTCGTTCCGGGTAATGCCGTTGCTGGACTTATTACCATCGGCGATCGTTACCTCTTGCAGCTCAGGGATAATAAACACGGGATATTTTTCCCCGCGCGATGGGGTTGTTTCGGCGGTGCACTTGACATAGGAGAGGCGGAAGAAATGGCGCTTGCGAGAGAGCTCCATGAGGAAATTGGCATTGAATTGTCGCCCACGCTGTTCCGGTACTTTAGTCGTATCGTGAGCGACTACAGTTTCGTGGGGCACGGTCATGTTTCGCGAAGCTTCTATGAGGTAGAGCTGACGACACGACAGTTCGACCATCTGTGTCTCCGGGAAGGTGCGGCGATGCAAACATTTGATGTGAAAGAAATTCTCACCGGTGCCATGCCGCTAACCCCCACGGACGGCTATGCCCTGTGGCTGCATATTAATCGAGCTCGGTTGCGGCCGTGAACATCGCAATGAATGGACTTTCTGCGTGTGCGACTCCACGGGTAAATAGACCCACTATCGCGGTGATAGTGCCTAATCGAAACGATTCACGATATCTTCCTCGGTGTATCACCTCCGTTCTTGGGCAGGAGGTTCAGGCCGACGAGATAATTGTGGTGGACGATCAATCGACCGATGACAGTGTATCCATCATTCGGTCGCTGATTCGAGATGAACCCAGCGCCCAGCTGATCGAGAACCGCGTCCACTTGGGTACGAACGGCGCACTGAACGAAGGATTACGTCGCTCGCACAGTGATTACGTGCTGTTTCTTTCCTCAAACGACTTCGTGCTTCCGGGTATATTTGATCGCGCTAAATCCTGTTTGACCTGCGAACAGCCGCCCGGGCTCTGGTCAGCGATGGTCTGGATGGTGGACGAGGAAGACCGCCTTATCCGCCTGCATTCCTCACCTGTTGTCTCGCTACACGATGCATGGTTCTCACCTAAACAGTGTCTTGAACTTGCGCACCGTCTCGGTAACTGGTTCACCGGAACAACGCTGATTTTCCACCGTGAGACACTTTATCGCATGGGTGGGCTTGATCCTGCCTATGGTGGTTTGTCCGACCTATTGACCGCACTGACAGTGGCGTGTCGTCGAGGCGCTGCTTATACTCCAGAGCCATTCGGTGTGATGCGTGTGCATAGCGGAGGGCTTCTCTCCGCAACGTTGGTGAATGTCACCGGAGTTGAGATGATCATTGAACGAATTCGAGAGCAAGGTCCTCAACTCGAGAGCAGCTTGTTTACCCCGGTATTTCTGCGACGTCTTGCGCATCGGTTCCGTTTCGCGGCCATACGAGTATCGGCAGGCGGGACAATTCCCGAATTTTCGGAAAAGTACCCGGTCTTCAGATCCAACGCCCTAAAATTGATTGTCCGATGCTTCCCGTCCGGGTTAGCAACGTTGCGGATTGCGTTAGCGTTCCTGATTTTAAGACCGTTTGATGTGATTCCCACGCTATGGTATCGGTTCGCAGGCGCGACGGTTGTACGGCTACGCGCCCGGTTGCGTGGCAACAGCTTTATTGGCACGCCGATCACATCTGTAAACGAAGCGGGTAAAGATGCTCAATAAAACGCGGCGTTCAAGAAATCTACAGCCGTTCAACAGGAGATAGAGCGTCTATGCGTTTCCTCGTTGTGCCCAATTATGCAAACCCTTACGATCAGCGGATGGTTTCTGGCCTGGCGACGGCATTCTGTAATGTGGGGCACGAGGGGCACGCCCTGCATGCTCCTCTGCCCGATCTTGAACTGGTCCGCCTGTGTAACACCCTCGGTGTCGATGTTGTCATACAAGTCAATCGTGGTCGCCCGCTGGATCCCGCGCTTCCATCCACGGTGCGACACATCACGTGGTTCCAAGACGTTTTCCCTGAAACGCTGGATGATGATTTCCTCAGCGGGATTCGTGACTCTGATATCGTTTATGTTTTGGGCGATGCGGGTGTTCTCGGTCTTAAGGTCAGTTTACCGTGTCAAATGGGTTGCTTGGTCACGGGCGTGGACGAAGCGACCTTGAATTTTAAGAACCCGCAGGTCTTAAATAAGACCGACTATATCGATTTCTCCCTTTGCGGTTTTATTCCCCCTCCATTTGAAACTACTCCCAGCGCGAAGAGCGATATCTTATGGTATTGGGATGATATGTTTTCCCGTATCCCGATTATCGGCAAGCTCGGCGTGGTGCAACTATTGCGACGGGCATTGTTCAGAAAACACGTCCCGATTGACTACGTTCCTTATGCAGTGCTCGTTGCGCTAGGGGATATCGCGCAGGGGCTTTACAAACCTCTGCGCGGGGAACTCGATATTCATTTTTTATCGGAAGCAATGCGTGCTCACACGAGCCTGGTCACCGGGCCTCGACCACCGCACGTCAACCGGCGGCCGACCAAACGTCGCGATGGTCGGATCGGAATGCTCCTGCGTCCCTATGGCCCGAGCTTCGGTAATCGTCAGATTGTTGTCAGAAATCCCCTTATCCGCTTGGCGATGTTGGCGACACGTGTACGAAAGAATGAAGACGCGATCGATCAAGCAATCAGCTACTTTGCCCGCGATTATCCTCGGTTACTTGATCGAGTTGAATTGGTGCGACGAATCATGCATGTCTCCAAATCGCTTGAGCTCCACGGTTCAGGTTGGGATAAGCATGAGCAGTTCAAGTCCTACCATAAAGGCATACTTAACGATCAGAGGGATCTGCTGGCTGTCTATCAGCGCACGCGCATCAACCTCGCCAACAACACTCACGGACTGGGATTGCACAGTCGCACACTCGAATGCATGGCAGTCGGGGGCTTTATTTTCACCCATGCTTCACCTCACGACGCAAAACCTGGTGGTATGCACACTTCATTCGAACCCAGCGTTCATTATGGCATGTTCACGCCAGGCAGTCTTGAGGAGGAGGCACGGCGCTGGCTCAAAGACGAGGCACGGCGAATCGCCGCCGGTCGCCGCGCCGCTGCTGTCATTCGCGAGAAGCACCTATGGCACCATCGCGCGCAGCAAATTTTGGACGACTTAAAACAGTGACCCGCTAACGCTTCTCGTGCGACAGCCCGTCTTACCTTTGACTTAAGGTTATTTTTAAGCCCCAAGGGCCATATGAAAGACCTTGTTTTCTTGTCATGATAAAAAGTATGATGAATTTGAATTTTGGGCGTTTGGAGAATTTCAATACCTACCTGATAGGATAGAAACATCCAGATTGCATTATCTGGGTCATTACAAAAGGGAGCAGTCATGGACGAGTATGGAATAGACAGCCACAAACTCATTTATCACCCCCGGCGTGTGGCTCAATTACTCGATGCTGGTGACGATTGGGAGCTGGCTAAGAAGGTTTATCCAATTTACATCGAGATTTCGCCGGTTGGCGCCTGTAATCACCGCTGCACTTTTTGCGCCGTGGACTACATTGGCTACAAGGCACGCATGCTCGACGCGGCCAGGCTTGCCGACCGGCTGGCCGAGATGGGACGCCTCGGTGTGAAAAGTATCATGTACGCCGGCGAGGGCGAGCCGCTATTGCATAAAAAGATCAATGATATCGTCCGTGCCACCAAGGACGCTGGTATCGATGTGTCGTTCACCACCAATGCCACGGTGATGAATCAGGCTTTTATCGAGCAGTCGTTGCCGCACACCTCATGGCTCAAAGTATCGATTAACGCCGGCACGGCCGAAACCTACGCCAAGGTACATCAGACGCATGAGAAGGATTTTTCCAAAGTAATAGACAATCTCAAGAAAGCGGTCGTCTTCAAACGTGCCCATAAGCTTGAGTGCACGATCGGCGCGCAGTCTTTGCTTCTGCCGGAAAATGCCGCTGAAATGGAAAGGCTCGCGCTCGTATGCCGCGACGAGATCGGTCTGGATTACCTTGTCGTTAAACCGTATTCACAGCACTTCTTCAGCGAGACCCACATGTACGAAGGCATTGATTACAATCGATACCTCGATATGGCGGACATGCTTGAGAAGACCAACACTGAAAATTTCCAGGTTGTCTTCCGGCGCAATACCATGAAGAAATACATGGAAGACGAGAGCCAACGCTATACGAAGTGTAACGCCACACCGTTTATGTGGGCCTATATCATGGCCGATGGCGCGCTATACGGTTGCAGCGCCTACCTGCTTGACAAGCGTTTCGAATACGGCAACATAATGGAACAATCTTTTCAGGAGGTCTGGGAAGGCGAGAAACGCCGGGAGAATTTCCGCTTCGTTCGAAACCAGCTTGATATCAAGGAATGTCGTAAGAATTGCCGTATGGATGAAGTCAACCGTTACCTATTTCGATTGCAGGAAAATAATATAGCCCACGTCAATTTTATATAATTAAATCGTACGGAAGGAAGGGATAGCTTTATGAAGACTCTGGTGACAGGGGGAGCAGGGTTTATCGGGAGTCATCTGTGTGAACTGCTATTGGCGCGGGGACATGATGTCGTCGCGGTTGATAACCTTACCTGTGGGCGCTTAAGCAATTTTACATCCTTCGACAAACATCCGCGTTTCCAGTTTGTCCAGGCCGACATACGGGATCTTGAATTGTTGCGGCCGGTGTTTCGTGGTGTCGAATGGATATTTCATCTCGCCGGACTCGCTGACATCGTCCCGTCCATTGAACAACCGGATGGATATTACCGCACCAATGTTAGCGGTACTTTCAATGTGCTTGAATGCGCACGTGAACACGGCGCGAAACGTCTGGTGTACGCGGCATCCTCGTCAAGCTACGGCATCCCAGACGTCTATCCTACCCCTGAGACTTCTCCGATTCGGCCGCAATATCCGTATGCGCTCACCAAGTACATGGGTGAAGAGTTGGTCTTGCACTGGGCGCAGACCTACAAGCTGCCAGCACTGTCGCTGCGGTTATTCAACGTTTACGGACCGCGTTCACGCACCGCAGGAGCATATGGCGCCGTCTTCGGGGTATTCCTAGCGCAGAAGCTGAACGGAAAGCCGTTCACCGTTGTGGGCGACGGAACGCAGACGCGTGATTTCACCTATGTCACCGACGTGGCCGAGGCATTCCTGCGCACGGCCGAATCGAACCTTTCGGGCGAGGCCATGAATGTTGGCAGCGGAAACCATTACAGTGTCAACCGGCTTGTTAAGCTTCTCGGGGGTGACGTGAGCTACATTCCCAAGCGTCCTGGGGAACCGGACTGTACGTTTGCGGACGTTGCCAAGATCAAGCGCCTACTCGGCTGGGAAGCAAAGGTGTCGTTCGAGGAAGGGGTGCAACGCATGTTCGAGCGGCTTGATGATTGGCGCGATGCACCGGTTTGGGACCCGATGTCGATAGGCAAGGCGACGGCCTCCTGGTTCCGTTATCTCGGTGGCGAGGGCGCGCGTTGATGGAATCCGTGGACTTGTCTCTTGGCGCGCGCCTCGTTCATTTTCAAGCACTGCTCTCGCGCAGCGAGGTTACCGACGGAGCGGGACGAGATCTCCGCGTCGAAAACGGGATTCAACGCACCATGGAAATGCTGCGAACTGCGCGTGAGCGTGGTAGCAGCGTCTTTATCGTCGGCAACGGTGGGAGTGCAAGCATTGCGAGTCACGCAACGACGGACTTCATAAACGTTGCGAAGCTTCGCGCCCAGACGCTTCACGACTCTGCGTTGTTGACCTGCATGGCCAACGACTATGGCTATGAAAACGGTTTTGCTCGTATCCTGTCGCATCTCACGCGGGAGGATGATGTGCTGATTGCGATCAGTAGTTCAGGTAATTCTCCGAATATCCGCAACGCCGCAATGATGGTGCGGCAGAATGGTGGGCTAACGATAACCCTTAGTGGATTCGATAGGCAGAATCCGCTGCGCGCGATGGGGGATCTCAATATCTGGTTAGATTCCCGTGACTACGGTTTCGTCGAGATCGGGCATCAGTTCATCTTGCATAATATCGCGGACCGCTTTGGGCGCGAGGGGAGGTTGATGCGTCATGTCGAGCAACAAGATTCTGTCACTCGATGATCTCGCCGCGTGCTCGCAGGCTCTCAAGGCGCGGGGAAAGCGCGTGGTGCTGTGTCACGGCACGTTCGATCTCATGCACGCCGGCCATATCCGCCACCTCCAGAGCGCGCGTGCGGAGGGCGATGTCCTACTGGTAACCGTTACCGGTGACGGTTATGTCAACAAGGGTCCCGGGCGTCCGGTATTTAACGAGCAGTTGCGCGCCGAAAATCTTGCGGCTCTGGCGTGCGTCGATTACGTTGCTATTAATCTGGCTGTGACCGCGGTTGAGGCGTTGCGTAAGGTTCAGCCGAGTATCTACGCCAAGGGTAGCGACTACCGCTCACATGGCGATGATGTCACCGGCAACATCGCGCGCGAGCAGGAGGCGGTTGAGGCCTACGGCGGCCAAGTGTTCTACACCGACGAGATTACCTTTAGTTCGAGTAGCTTACTGAACGAGCACTTCGGAGTGTTCCCGCCGGAAACCAAGGAATATCTCAAGGTGTTCCGCGGCAACTGGTCCGACAAGGACGTGCACCGTATGCTCGGTTCGCTTGCTGGGCTTAGAGTGCTGGTGATCGGCGATGCCATTATTGACCAGTACCACTACACCACGCCACTCGGTCAGACCGGCAAGGGCAACATCCTCGCGGTGCGCTACGAGTCCGAAGAGCAGTTTGCTGGTGGCGCTATCGCTGTTGCCAATCATCTTGCCGGTTTTGCCAATAATGTGACATTAGTCACTGGTCTAGGGACGATTGACAGTCAGGAGGAGTTCATCCGTTCGAAGCTGTCAAAGAACGTCGAGCCTCTTTTTTTCTATATGGAAGGCGCGCCAACGGTGACCAAGCGTCGCTTCGTAGACGCCGATCTGGCAAAACTCTTTGAGGTTTACTTCTATCGCGAAGACCCATCATTGGGCGAGACCGAACAGCAGGTGTGTGACTGGCTAGACCGTCACGCCGCCGGTTATGACGTCGTGGTCGTTCCTGATTTTGGAAACGGTTTCATCTCTACCGCCATGATCGACATAATGTGCAACCGTGCAAAATATCTCGCCGTCAACACCCAGGTGAACAGCGGTAACCGCGGCTTCCACGTTATCCATCGTTATTCACGCGCCGATTTCGCCTCGCTCAACGAACCCGAGGTACGACTGGCCTCGCACAATCGCCATGAACCGATCGAGTCCGTTGCGCGTGGGGTGGGTGACCGGGTCAGGGCCAAGCACTTCGCGGTTACACAAGGCACAAAGGGCGTCATCATGCTGGATCGCCTGAAAGGCATGGCTCATGCTGTGCCGGCGCTTTCAACCAAAGTGGTCGATCGTATTGGCGCTGGCGATGCGTTCCTGTCGCTTGCTGGCCTTTCTCTCGGCGGTGGTTTGCCGTCAGAGGTCGCGGCCTTCGTCGGGAGCGCCGCGGCTGCGCTCGATGTGCAGATCGTCTGCAACCGTGAGCCCATTTGTCCAATTAGCCTGAACAAGTACGTTACGACTTTGTTGAAATAGCCAATGGCAAACCCTGTTGGACTAGGTTCTCTCTATCGCGCAATGTTGCGCATACGACTCGTCGAGGAGGCGCTAGCGAACCGCTATGCCGACCAACAGATGCGCTGCCCGATGCACTTGTGCGTCGGGCAGGAGGCGATCGCGGCCGGCGTGTGTGCCGTGCTCAACCCCGAAGATGCCGTGTTCAGTAATCACCGTGCCCACGGCCACTACCTTGCCAAGGGTGGGAACTTGAAGGCCATGGTCGCGGAACTGTACGGTCGTTCCACGGGTTGTTGCGGCGGTCGTGGCGGTTCAATGCATTTGATCGATCAGTGCGCTGGCTTCATCGGTGCGACCCCGATCGTGGGCGGTACGGTGCCGCTGGCGGTGGGCGCCGCTTGGGCTGCGCGGCTCAAGGGAGAGGGAAAAGTCGGAGTAGCGTTCTTCGGTGACGGTTGTTTCGAGGAAGGCGTGGTGCATGAATCCATGAACTTCGCTGCGTTGCACAAACTGCCGGTCTTGTTTGTGTGCGAAAATAATAATTTCTCTGTTTATACCCCGCTCAAGGAACGCCAACCGGCGCGGCCAATTCACGTCGTTGCTCAGGCACATGGATGGGGTACGTGGCATTCGGATGGAAACGATGTTGAAGCCGTGTTCGCGATAGCGCGCGAGGCGGTGCACCGCGCCCGTGGTGGTGAAGGACCGCAGTTTCTTGAGCTCGATACCTACCGCTGGCGTGAACATTGCGGGCCAAATTTTGATGATGAACTGAATTATCGTTCGGCGGATGAGATTGCAGCTGGCAAGGCCAGCGATCCGGTAGTGCGTACCCGGGCCAAGCTGCTCCAGGATGGTCTAATCAGTCAATTCCAGCTTGATACAATGACGCAGCAGATTGTAAGCGAAATTGAAGAGGCGTTTGAATTTGCGCTATCGAGTCCAAGCCCGACATGCCGCGATGGCACAGAGAAGATCTATGCGCAGTGAGCAAGGTGTGCGCGAGCTGACGTATGCGCAGGCTATCCAGGAAGGTCTGAGCCAGGCAATGGAGGCGGACCCACGCGTGATTGTGATAGGAGAGGGTGTACCCGACCCCAAGGCGATCTTTGCGACCACTGCCGGACTGCGTGAAAAGTTTGGACCGCAGCGTGTATTCGACATGCCGCTCTCCGAAAACGGCATGACCGGTATCTGTATCGGTGCCGCGCTATCGGGAGTACGACCGGTAATGGTGCATCAGCGCATTGATTTCGCGTTGCTGGCCATGGACCAGTTGGTAAACAATGCCGCCAAGTGGCATTACATGTTCGATGGCCTTGCATCCGTTCCGCTCGTGGTGCGCGTGATCATCGGCCGCGGCTGGGGGCAGGGACCGCAACACTCGCAAAGTCTGCAAGCGCTGTTTGCGCATATTCCCGGGTTCAAGGTGGTCCTTCCGGCTACCCCCTATGACGCCAAAGGAATGCTCATCAGTGCCATCGAGGATAACAATCCGGTCATCTTTATCGAGCATCGCTGGTTGCACAACATTAGGGATGCTGTGCCAACACCAGGCTATCGCGCACCGCTCAACAAGGCGCGCGTGGTTCACGAGGGTGATAAAATCACCGTTGCCGCCTTCTCCTACATGGTCATGGAGGCGCTGCTGACGGCCCGAGCATTGACCAAACAAGGTATTCACGTAGAAGTTATTGACATGCGCAGTGCGCGGCCGCTTGATGTCGATGCTGTGTGTCAATCCGTAAGAAAGACAGGCCGTTTGCTTGTGCTCGATACTGCTTGGACTAGCGGCAGCTTAGCTGGCGAGCTTATAACGCGGGTTGTCGAGCGCGAATTCGGCGCGTTGCACAAAGCTCCTGTGCGTATGGCATCGCCGGATCATCCAGTACCGACATCGCATCACATGACAGAAGGGTTTTACCCGGACGCGGTTCAAATATATGAGGCGATAGTGGCGTTAACAGCGGCCACGTTAACACCGGAAAAACACGAGTCGGTGCTGGCATCGATTCGGCGTACCGGTCCGCGTGATGTGCCAAACGCCAAATTCACTGGGCCGTTTTAGCCTCAATGAGAGAGGGCGCATGGAAATTTCGGAATATGAAACCCTTACTTGTTTAAGCCAGTTTGCGTAATAAACATGACATAGATCGAGGCAATACACCATGATTAATCTCAAGTATGCAAAAGCAATCACCCCATCGCCGAGTCTTGGGTGGCGACAATTGTCAGATACGGAGCGGCTCACTCGCGTCATGAATGTTTTGCATGCTGGAACAACAGACTTGAACGGCGTGGTTGTCATAGCCGCAGCAAAGGAGGACGGACAGGTTATTGTGAACCTCGTGGAGTCGATGCCTGCCAGTAAGCGCGGCGCCTTGTTGCTCGATCTCGAAGCATTTCTGAAGGAGGCGATCGACCCGAGCCTTGCCGTTTGGTTGGAACCCCTGGGTGATCGCAATTCACTGCGGAATCTGCGCGGCATTGAGGTGAAGGCATGAGTGCCGCGGTACAAACGCGCGAAGGCACGCTCATCCTTGATTCGCATAAGCTGTCCTATCACGTTGACCGTGTACAGGCCTGGGAAGCTGGCGAGCGCGTCGCCCCTGTAAGCGTTGATATGGCTTTGACCCGCGCATGCGGAGCGATGTGTTCATTTTGTTATGCCATGATGCAGGAATCACAAGCGCGTAGCAGTATTAAAACTGTTCATGCGTTAAATCTGGTAGACGACTTTGCCGCCATCGGCATACGTAGCGTATCACTTGTTTCAGATGGAGAAAGCACGCTGTCAAAAGCCTATGTGCCGTTTATTCAACATGCTGCGGAACTTGGCATCGATGTTGGAAACGCCACAAATGCCTGGGAATGGGAGCCGGAGAAGATCGAACAGGTATTACCTTATCTAACTTGGGTGCGTTTCACCGTTGCGGCCGGCCGACCAGAGAGTTATGCGCAAATCATGTATAAAGGGCCAGAACACACCGAGGTATTTGACCGTGCAGTAAAGCACATCAAGTATGCTGTTGATCTCAAGAAGCGTAAAGGTTTAAAAGTGACACTAGGGATCCAGATGGTACTCATGCCGCAGTTCAAGGACGAAATTATTCCTTTCGCTCAACTTGGTTTAGACCTCGGTGTCGACTATGCCGTGATCAAGCACTGTTCAGATGATGAGCAGCATACGCTCGGTATTGACTACAGCAAATACAATGAATTATATGGCCTGTTAATGCAGGCCGAGGCCATGAGCACCGAGCAAACCAAGGTCATCGTCAAGTGGGACAAGATTCGTGACGGTGATAAACCGCCATATCAGCGCTTTTACGGACCGTCATTTCTGTTGCAAATCAGTGGTAGTGGACTTGTGGCACCATCTGGTATGTTCTTCAATGCCCGTTACTCGAAGCTGCATATCGGCAACTATACCGAGGAGCGGTTTATCGACATCTGGAAATCTAACCGCTACTCACGAGCGATGAACTATCTCGCGTCGCCCGCGTTCAACGCCCAGACAATGATGGGCACACTACCCATTCAACATTATGTAAGCGTGGCGCTTGACAGGCACGCGAAGGGCATTGAGCGGATACAACCAGCCAAAGGGCCGAAGCCGCTGCATGTGAATTTTTTGTGACTACCATCCTTGAAGCGTAGGATGCAGGAGATAATCGCATAAGAGAAAATAAAAATGGGGAACAGGAAGGGAATAATGGAAAGCAGAAGACATGCTGATAGCGGGTGGTTTAGTAATAGCAAGCACCCTGCGGTTTCAGTGATTATTGTCAATTTTAATGGTGGACCACTGCTAAGCAAGGCTGTGGAGTCTGTTCTGTCATCTACCGTTGCCGTTGAGGTATTCGTTTCCGACAATGGCTCAACAGATGGCAGCTTATCGTTCTTGCATGGTTTGGCTGGCATCGATACACGCCTGCGGATCATCGAGAACCGGAAAAACTTGGGGTTTGCTCATGCCAGTAATATTGCACTGAAACAGGCGCAGGGCGAATACGCTCTGTTGCTGAATCCCGATGCCGTGATTAAGCCGGATACCTTAGCTCAAATACTGGCAACTCTAGTCACCTACCCAGAGGCGGGTATGGCAGGCTGTCTCCTGCGTAACCCCGATGGTACTGAGCAGGCTGGTTGTCGCCGTTGCGTGCCCACTCCTTGGCGTACGTTGGTTAGAGTGTTCCAGCTGGACGTGCTGTTTCCAAATCATCCTCGTTTTCGTAATTTTGTTTTGACTCGGCAGCCGCTGCCTGATACGCCTGTATTCCTTGAGGCGATTTCTGGGGCGTTTATGCTCGTGCGACGCAAGGCGCTAGAAGACGTGGGATTTCTGGATAGGAAGTATTTCGTACATTGCGAAGACCTTGATTGGTGCATGCGGTTTCGCCAAGCTGGTTGGAAAATCCTGTTTGTGCCAGACGTTGAGGTGATTCACTACAAAGGGGCGTGCAGTAAAGACAGGCCTATTTTTGTCTTATGGCATAAACACAAAGGGATGATTCGTTTCTATCGCAAGTTTTTCCGTCACCAGTACCCGTGGCCATTGATGCTATTGGTTATGATCGCAGTATGGACGCGCTTTAGTTTGCTCGTTACGTGCACGTTGATGCTGCGTGCATGGCCGGCGGTTGCGCGCGAAGAGCTGCTTGCGGCGAAGCTGACATCGGCCCCACGGCCACCAGCCCTGCTCAGCACACACGCGCACAAGCGCCCAATTCCTTCTGCCCATTGCTCATCTTCTTCTGGCGTCGCGTACCCTGACCGACCGTTACCTCCTCCTGCGGCTTGAGTTTTTCATCACCTAAAGATTTTACCGCTCGTGTTCGATGAGTCTAACCGTGCCGCCGTACTCGTCACGGGCGCAACGGGTTTCATCGGCCGGCGTCTGGTCGAAGCGCTGCGCGAAAGCAACGCAGCGATCTACGCACTGATGCGGCATGTCCCGCAAGCGCGGCGTGTCCCTTGGCCCAAGGACGCAGTAATTGAGCGCCATGGTGATTTCGAGCGGCCGCAGACCCTCGATGGTGTGTGCACGGGGGTAGAGACGGTCTTTCATCTCGCCGGATATGGCGGCCCCGAACTGGATGGTGCGGCGGTGAATGCGCACTGGCGGGTAACGGTAGAGGGGACTCGCAACCTTCTTGCAGAGGCCGCTAAGGCGGGTGTTCGACGTTTTGTGTTCGTGAGCAGCGTCAAGGTGATGGGCGAGGGCGGTTCCGATTGTCTTGACGAGACGAGCCTGCCCGCTCCGGTCAGCTTCTATGGACGCGCGAAACATGCGGCTGAGCGGCTAGTGCTCGATGCCGGCACCAGCACTGACCTGCATGCCTGCGTCGTGCGTCTGCCACTCGTCTATGGCCTCGACAACGAGGGCAACATTCCACGCATGATTGCGTCGGTTGATCACGGGTTCTTCCCGCCTCTACCCGAGATAGGCAACAAGCGATCCATGGTGCACGTGGACGACGCCGTACAGGCGTTGTTGCTCGCGGCCACGAGTCCGCAGGCACGCGGACAGGTCTATATCGCGACCGATGGAGAGGAGTATTCCGCACGACGCTTATATAGCGCAATTTGTCGCGCACTTGGGCGGCCAGTGCCGCGTTGGGCGCTACCAGAGCTAGTGTGGTGGGTTGGTGCACGGATTGGAGACGCGCTTGGGCGTGTCATTGGTCGCGCTCTGCCGCTTAACAGCGAGGTGGTGGGTAAGCTAATTGGTTCAGCCTGTTACAGCGCACACAAGATCGCGCGGGAGCTCGGCTACCGGCCGACGCTCCGCCTTGAGGATGCGCTGCCGGGGATGGTGGCAGTATACCGTCGCCGCACCGAGCGAGGGGCGGTGGTGTGATCTGGTTCGGCGCAGTGATGGCATTCCTGTGTTCAGCGTGGCTCACGCATCGTTTCCTTGATCCGTCCTCGCGCTTCCATGTCCTCGACCATCCCAACGAGCGCTCGCTGCACTCGCGCCCCACACCGCGTGGCGGCGGGCTCGCAATAGTTATCGGTATTACACTTGGCGCTATGCTGTTCGTCGTGTGGTACCCGCTGTCTGCGGCGGCACTCTGGATCGGACTTGCTGTGCTGTTGGTCGCGGCAGTGTCCTTTATTGACGACTGTCATCCGCTGCCACCAGCTATTCGTCTTGCGGTGCATATCGCGGCAGCTGCGCTGGTTATTGGTAGCGATTTTGTACAGAGTGCACATGATATGCCCAGTGTTTCAGCTGTGCTGCTGACGGCGGTGACCGTCATTTTAGTTTTGTTCTATATTGTGTGGATGATAAATCTTTACAACTTCATGGACGGGATGGACGGGTTTGCCGGTGGTATGGCTGTATTTGGATTTGGAACTTTTGTTGTCATGGGCTGGACAGCTGGGCATGACGCATTTCTGGCCGTTAGTCTGATCATTACGACCGCTTCTGCGGGATTTCTTTTTTTCAATTTTCCGCCGGCGCGAATATTTATGGGTGATGTCGGCTCATCCACGCTCGGTCTTCTGGCGGCGACGCTTTCCCTGTGGGGCGTCAGATACGGCGTCTTCCCTTTTTGGATCGCGCTTCTCGTGTTTTCACCTTTCATCGTTGATGCCACGGCCACGCTTTTTCTTCGTCTTCTGCGAGGAGATAAAATCTGGCAGGCGCACAAGATCCATTTTTACCAACAACTGGTACAGGCAGGATGGGGGCACCGTAAAACGGTTCTTATTGAATATGCGATCATGGCTGGTTGCGGAATAACAGCCTTGGTATGTGTACGAGCCTCAACCACCGTACAGGCGGTAATGCTTTCGTGTTGGACACTTTTTTATCTTATTTTTTTCCGATGGATATCTAGGTATGCATCCAGGCGGCGCCCGAATCTCCGTGAATAACAATTCAGGTGTGATCGTTGGTGGAATCTGCAATTTTCCCAGAGAAATTACATGGTTATTTGGATATAATAAGTACTACCCGTGAGGAACAGAAACACTGACAGGGATCGCATGAAGCGGATTTATCTATATTTCCGGTCAAGTACAGCTGTATTTTTTCACGATCTTTTGATGGTGCCCATCGCCTGGTTTGGAGCGTATTGGCTGCGCTTCAATCTCGAAACAATACCAGAGGGATTTATTGATCAGGCAATTGCGTTATTGCCGGTTATTTGGATTGTTCAGGGGGTAATGTTATGGCATTTCGGGTTGTATCGCGGTATCTGGAGATTTGCCTCGATTCCAGACTTGGTGCGTATTCTCAAGGCGGTTACAACCGGTGTCGTTTTTGCCGCCACCGCAAGTTTCATACTGACCCGTTTGCAAAGTGTTCCACGCTCGGTTTTCATCCTAGAGGGATTTCTGTTGGTGCTGCTTTTAGGAGGACCACGTTTCATCTATCGCCTGTTTAAAGATCAGAGTCTTTATCAATGGGCTCAGGCCCGTAGTCTGCGCGAAAATAGTAAACTGAAAAATGCATTGATTGTTGGTGCAGGAAAGGCCGGTGAAACCCTGGTGCGAGATCTTCTTAGGGATCCCTCAGGTTCATATCTTCCGATAGCGTTTGCCGATGATGACCGTGCAAAGATCGGTAAAGAAATTCAAGGCATTCCTGTCGTGGGCTCCTGCTATGAGATCCCGCAGATCGTTACCAGCCTGGAGATTGACTTGGTTATCATAGCGCTTCCAGCAGCTACCTCGAGCCAAATCAGGCGTATTGTTGAAATAAGTGAAACTACGGGACTCCCTTTCCGTATTCTTCCCCAACTGCAGGATCTGGTCAGCGGACGTGCCAGTCTCAAGGATTTGCGTGACGTCAGGATCGAAGATTTGCTTGGGCGTGAACCGGTAGAGCTTGACTGGCAAGCTCTCACAGAAGCGACGCGCGGAAAGACGGTTCTCGTCACCGGAGGGGGTGGCTCTATCGGCGCCGAGCTTTGCCGTCAGCTTGCACGTCTAAAACCGGCTCGATTGATTATCCTTGATCGCAGCGAGTTCAATTTATACAGCATTGATATTGAGTTGCGACAGAGTATTCCAGACCTGACGCTGACCAGTCTGCTGGGGGATGTCAATGATACCGTGCAGGTCGAACACATATTGCGTACTTATGTTCCTTCCGTGATTTATCATGCCGCGGCCTACAAGCATGTGCCAATTCTGGAAGATCAGGCGCGTGCGGCCGTGATCAATAACGTCTTGGGTACACGTGTGATGTCGAGCCTGGCGGATAAAATCGGATGCGAGTCATTTGTAATGGTTTCGACGGACAAGGCTGTGAATCCCGCCAATGTCATGGGCGCCAGCAAGCGGGTTGCGGAGATGTATTGCCAGAGCATGAATACCAGATCGAAAACCCGTTTTATTACCGTTCGGTTTGGCAATGTCCTCGGTTCTTCCGGCAGTGTTATCCCCTTGTTTCAACAGCAAATCTCAGAAGGCGGTCCCGTGACGGTAACGCACCGGGATATCTCGCGCTATTTCATGACCATCCCCGAGGCCTGTCAGCTCATCCTTCAGGCGGGTGTCATTGGACGGGGCGGAGAAATCTTTGTGCTGGACATGGGGGAACCGGTTAAAATTTCCTACCTTGCCGAACAGCTGATACGTCTGTCCGGCAAAACTCCCGGGGAGGATATTAAAATTGTCTATACCGGGCTGCGTCCGGGCGAAAAGCTTTACGAAGAACTTTTCCATGATGCGGAAAAACTGGCGGAAACGAGCCATCCCAAAATCCTCTTAGCACAGTGCCGTATGATGGATAAAGACTCACTCGAGAGATCCTTCGATGCCATGCAGCATGCCTGTGAGTGTGGGGACGATCCCGCTCTGCGAAGCATGTTAGCGGAGTTGGTTCCCGAGCATACCGGCTTGGTGAGCTCAGCCATCACGACAGAAAGAAGTGCCGTGATAGTTCCCTTAAAACAGACAAAATCTCCCTGAGAGATACCATAACAACATATTTTTTTCAGGTATACCACCCATGAAGTTGACGATTATCGGAACGGGCTATGTCGGCCTTGTGACAGGCGCGTGTTTTGCTGAAATGGGCAACACCGTCACCTGTGTTGACATCGACGAAAAAAAAATCGACGGCCTCAAGAAGGGGGTTCTGCCAATATACGAACCGGGTTTGGAGTCCGTCGTAATAAACAATTACAAGAACGGCCGCTTGCAATTCTGCACGTCATTAGAGGACTCTGCCGCGGAGTCCGGCATATATTTCATCGCGGTAGGGACCCCGCCCGGAGAGGACGGTTCGGCAGACTTGCGATATGTTCTGGCGGTTGCGCGCGAGATCGGACGGCACATTAACGATTACACCATTGTGGTGGACAAGTCGACGGTCCCGGTAGGTACGGCGGACAAGGTCAATGCCGCTATTCGCGATGAATTAACCCGGCGAGGCGTAAAGATAGCCTATGACGTTGTCAGCAATCCTGAGTTCCTCAAGGAGGGCGCGGCACTCGAGGACTTCATGCGCCCGGACCGCGTTATCATTGGCACCAACAGTGAACAGGTTCGCAAGGTCATGCGAGATTTGTATCTCCCATTCATGCGTAATCATGAGCGCCTGCTTTTCATGGGCGTGCGTGATGCCGAAATGAGCAAATATGCCGGCAATGCCATGCTCGCCACCAAGATCTCATTCATGAATGAGATTGCCAATCTTTGTGAGCGCATGGGAGTCGATATCGAAAACGTCCGTCAGGGGATTGGTTCTGATTCGCGGATCGGGTATTCCTTCATCTACCCGGGCGCCGGGTATGGCGGCTCTTGTTTTCCGAAGGACGTCAAGGCGCTGGTTCGCATGGCCCTTGACCATGATTTCGAGCCTAAGGTACTCAATGCCGTGGAACAAAGAAATGACATTCAAAAACACGTGTTGTTTGAAAAGATCAGCAAGCGTTTTGGCGCCAAGCTCAGGGGTTTGACGTTTGGCCTCTGGGGGCTGGCATTCAAGCCGGGCACGGATGACATGCGCGAGGCCCCGTCAGTGATATTACTTAAGGAACTTATCAATGCGGGCGCGATAATAAAGGCCTACGATCCGGTCGCGATGGCGGCTGCCAGACGTGAACTGCCGAATGAATGGTTCAAGAGCGGGCAACTGAAATTGGTCGATGAACAATACAGCGCACTCGATGGAACGGATGCCATGGTTCTCGTGACGGAATGGAAACCTTTCCGCCATCCGGATTTCAAGCTCATAAAAAAAATCATGAAAACTCCCGTGATATTCGACGGGCGGAATCAATATGATCCGGCGCTTCTACGCGAAGCTGGATTTGAGTACAGTGGAATAGGGCGCTAAGGAACTCCATTAAGCCCCCTCTCCCTCCGGGAGAGGGCCAGGGTGAGGGGAATCATAAATAATCACCGGCGCCTGATTTCTAAGATCGCCCTCATCCTCCAGCGGGGAGAAGGAGAGTGGCTTGTTCGGAGCTTCCCTAACTGGGTTACAGAAAGTAAAATTAATTCTGGGTATTAATAATGAAACGAGTAATCAAGGCTGTATTTCCTGTCGCCGGTTTGGGCACGCGTTTTCTGCCGGCCACCAAGGCGAGTCCCAAGGAAATGCTCCCCATCGTCGACAAACCGCTTATCCAGTATGCCGCGGAAGAGGCGCTCGACGCCGGTATCGACGAACTGATTTTTGTCACGGGACGTAACAAGCGTTCGATTGAAGACCATTTTGACAAGGCCTATGAACTGGAGGCCGAACTGCAGGCGGACGGCAAGCATAAATTGCTGTCCATCGTGCGAAACGTTCTGCCGAATAAGGCTTCCTGCGTGTATATCCGCCAGACCGAGGCCCTCGGACTGGGTCACGCCGTGTTGTGCGCCAAGCAGGTGGTGGGCGACGACCCATTCGCCGTCATACTCGCGGACGATCTCATCCGCAGCGAGCCAGGGACGCTCAGGCAAATGGTGGATCTGTATCAGTCCAGCCAGTGTTCTGTCATCGGGGTTCAGAATGTTTCGCGCGACGAGACACAAAGTTACGGAATTGTGAAGGCGAAAACCATGGGGCCGAGGGTGCACGCCGTGGAAGGTATCGTGGAGAAACCGTCGCCTGAGAAGGCTCCGTCTACGCTGGCGGTGGTCGGTCGGTATATCCTGACGCCGCGAATTTTCAGCTTGTTGGAGAGCGTCACACCCGGTGCAGGTGGGGAAATTCAATTAACCGACGGCATTGCGGCGCTGTTATCCCATGAGAAAGTGCTGGCCTATGAGTTCCTCGGAAAACGTTACGATTGCGGCAGCAAATTCGGTTACCTGCAGGCGACCGTTGAGTATGCACTGGAGCATCCTGAACTCAAGGAGAAGTTCCATGCCTATCTTAAAGGCCTTAAATTTTGATTTTGGTCAAAACTGCATTTCAGGTTTGATACAGGTTCTCGTCCGCTGCCGGTAATTGCCTGACAAAGTAGCTTTGGCAAGCAGGGGGCAGATATAATTCGCCGGAACAGGATGCTGACATTGCGCCGGTATTTAGGAGGGTTTTATGGCTAACAAACTGATGATTGTCATGGTGAATACAGACCCTTCTGACCCATCGGAACTGGGGGCGCCGTTTTTTCAGGCAACGGTGGCGGCGGCAATGGAGTATGAAGTGGAGGTCATTCTGACGGCGCGTGCTGGTGAGCTGGCTATCAAGGGTGTAGCGGAGAAGCTGCGAGTACAGGAAGGCAGCCCGAAGTCCGTTTATGACTACATCAAGGACGCCCACGAAGCGGGCGTAAAGTTCAAGGTATGCACACCGACTCTTGAGCTGTGGGGCAACGAGCTGATTCCCGAGATCGAGGAGACTGTCGGCGGCGCTTATGTCATCAGCCAGGCAATGGACGAAGATGTCGTCACTTTTACCTATTAATTGTCCAGAATAAAATATCCAACATTGAATCCCATCAGCGCGCAGCAGGCGTGGGAAGTACTGCAGCGGGCGGACTGTCTACATTCTCCCGAGAGAGTGGAAGCGGCGCTTGCGGACATGGCTGTTCGCATCAACCAGACTCTTTCCGGCACCGATCCCCTCGTGGTTTGTGTCATGACCGGCGGCGTGGTGCCGTTCGGACAGCTTCTGCCCCGGTTTCGATTTCCGTTGCAAATCGACTATGTTCATGCCACCCGTTATGGAAAAAAGTTGCAAGGCGGCCAGCTACAGTGGATCTCCGGTCCGCATCAGGATTCGCGTGACCGGGTTGTGCTGCTGATTGACGATATTCTCGATGAGGGCACGACATTGGCCGGTATCGAGGCGCGCTACCGGGCCGAGGGCGCGCGCGAGGTGTACAAGGCGGTGCTGGTAGTGAAGAATCGTCCGCGCCAGTATGACGTTAAGGTGGAATTTTTCGGGCTTGAAGTACCGGATCGCTATGTGTTCGGTTGTGGCATGGATTACAAGGGTTATCTTCGCAACATTCCAGGAATTTACGCCGAGGCTGAATCAAAATGACTGCAGTGGCAATTATCGGTGGCAGTGGCCTGACCAATCTCAAGAATCTGCGCATCACGCGGCGCGAGGTTATTCGCACACCCTACGGCGAACCGTCGGCACCCATGGTTTTCGGACAATTGGGCGGGCAGGAAGCCGTATTTTTGCCGCGTCACGGGGCCGGACACACGATCCCGCCACATGAGGTCAATTACCGCGCCAACATCTGGGCGATCAAGCAGACTGGTGTCGACAAGGTTATTGCCGTCAATGCGGTGGGCGGTATCTCGCCCGACTTCCTGGTTTCCGGTACCCTGGTGGTGCCCGACCAGATCATTGACTACACCTACGGGCGCGCGCATACGTTTTTTGGCACTGAACACAAAAAGCTAACCCACGTCGATTTTACCTATCCCTATTGCGAAACCTTGCGTCAGACCGTCATGCAGGCAGCGGCGCGCACCAGAATCAAGGTGGTGGGACGTGGCACCTACGGTGCAACCCAGGGCCCCCGTTTCGAAAGCGCGGCGGAAATACGGCGCATGGAGCGCGACGGGGCGGATATCGTAGGCATGACCGGCATGCCCGAGGCCGGTCTCGCACGTGAACTGGAGCTCTGTTACGTCTCGATCGCTCTGGTGGTAAATCCGGCGGCCGGCAAGGCCAAGGACACCATTAGCATCAAGGAAATCGAAGTGAACCTGGAGACGGGCATGGTGTCGGTACGTTCGCTCCTGGAGCAGGTGATTCCCCTCATTGTTCAGGGCTGACCGGCGGTTGCTTTGGCAGGCGAAACGCGCACGAGCGCGCCGAATTTCGGATGGTCGAAGTATTGGGTCTCCAACACCTTGATGCGTCGGGGCTCATTCAGACGGTACACCGTAGTGTCTTTTTCCGATGTCCCACTCAAAATTCCCCCACTTTGCGGTTCACGCAGGGCCAGATTCAGCTCCAGGATCAGGGAACGGCTCAGATAAAACCGCAACGAGCCATCAAGTCCGTCGCCCGCATTGCTGATTTTCACCGGCTTTGACGCAGATTTGGCGTCGATGCCCTGTTGCCAGCGCAAGTGCGCCAGGACATGATGCCGGCCGGATTTTTCCAGGGCCGTCGCCGCGTCAGACAAAGGAGAATCGGCGGCGGGTTTTTCGCCGGCATCGACCGATTCGTCCTTTTCCACGCCCACAGATTTTTCCTTATCGCGCGTCCAGAGTTCGCCACCTTCAAGGTCGGAGAGCCGGTTCTCGAATACGACCACCTCGATCTCGTACGAGTTGGTCGCCGCCGGTGCCGCACGTAGCGCAGTGATCGGTGCAATAATCAGAAAAACTGACAGGATTAGTCCTTTCACGGTGTTTTCCTTGCTGTGGATTATTTATAGTATCACTTATTCCCCGCACAATTTCGAGCCTGTGAGATGACTGTCAGACGCGTACTCAAGATGGGCGATCCGTTGCTGTACCGGAGGGCCGAACCGGTGCAACAGTTCAATACGGCGGAACTCGACAAGCTTATTGCCGACATGTTCGACACCATGGCCGAGCTGAGCGGCGCGGGTCTCGCGGCGCCGCAAATTGGCGTCTCGCAACGCGTGGTGATTTTCGGCGTTGAGGCCAATCCACGCTATCCCCATGTGGAACCGGTGCCGACGACCGTGCTAGTGAATCCGGTGTTGACACCTATTGGCAATGACATGGAAGACGGGTGGGAAGGCTGTCTTAGCGTCCCGGGTCTGCGTGGTCTGGTCACCCGCCATCTCAATCTGCGTTATACCGGTTTCGATCAGTATGGGAAACCGATCGATCGCACGGTTTCCGGTTTTCACGCGCGGGTGGTGCAGCACGAATGTGATCACCTCGACGGTATTTTGTATCCCATGCGGCTGCGCGATATCCGACTGCTGGGTTTTGAAGATGCTCTGTTTCCGGATTTGTAGCAGTTTTTATGCAGGTTGAGGTGAGCGCAGCGAAACCCAACATCCGAGAAAAGATTTAATCTACTTACAGTTGACATCGACACCAAAGAATTGACCTGAAATAGAAGTTTAGCGATCATCTCTCCTGCTTGACAATTAAAATTTATCTCGATAGCTTGGCTGTTGTGAAATTGGCCAGGACGGCTCGACAACGCAAAACCGCCACCTGTCCACCACGGTAGCCTCATAGGCATCGAGAAACGGATCGAGAGAAAAATAACTTCCAGCAGCATCGGGAAGGAGGAGTTCTTGGCATCGTGCACACAGGGAGCAGAGTTTCCATGTCGCCCCTTCTATCCGCGTGTCGGTTTGCTTATGGTATCGCGCTGGATATATCTCGCAACCATTTCTACTCTGCGTGGCAACGCCATGCCGGTGCCTACTCTAGAGCCATCGCCTGGCGCGCTGATCCTGATCCCATTGGTATGCTTCCTGTTAAGCGGCTGCGGCGGCTCGCACGCCGAATATGACCCCAAGAGTCCGTGGGTCGGAGCCCGTACCGCGTTCGGGTCGGCGATGGCTTATGTCACAAATATACCTGAGGGTTATTCTGACAAAGAAGTCATCCGAATTGGTCGAGTACTTACCACTTTGGAGCGCGCAAAAGACGATAAGCAATATATACGGATGATGAGGGATGTTGTAATTACGCCTGTCCCGACGGAGACAGTATTCGAGATCATCGCCATGTTTACTGTTGTAGCCGACGGCTACACGCGCATGTTTGCACCCGATTTCGATGTCTTGGTTCTTGAAGATAGTCGCGGGAACAAATCAACCATGTTGTTGAGCGAATTTAAGGACTATGCAAAAGAGCGAACAAGTAATTCCACAGGAGGGTTAAAAAATGAGACGACTGCGTATTAGACTCGGCCTTCGGATTGGTGTGCTGGCTGGCATAGTGATCGGCACCACCGCATTGAGTTCAGCCCTGTTGGCCCCGAAGGCCATTGCCGCCGGCACTCCCTCCGTAGCTTACGTACCGATCCCCATCGACGATATTTTTGTTGTCATCCCCGTTGGCGTCAATCTGCCACCGGATCCCGGGACTGCCGGAGACGCGACTATCCAGGGGATCGATAGTAACGGAAACGGTGTGCGGGACGATATCGAACGTGCCATCGTGTTTGCATATCCGAATAAACCGCAAGCGTATCCAGTGTTGTTCCAAATGGCCAAATACTACCAGTCCGTAATTGTCAATCGCACGTCGCCTAGCACGGTGTTGGACAGCTTTAGCTCCCTGGCGGCGTTGACGCCGTGTCTCCAGGCAGCAATCGGCGACACAAGTATCAATGGGGGGATACTGCGCCCATGGACGCTAAACACCTACGACAGAAGCGTCGCCTATATTACGGCATTGAAAACCATCAAAGGTATGGATGCACTGTCCAAGGTCATGGCATGTCCGTGAGTCGTAGCCGGTAACAGGCAAATCTATGCGGGAGGAAAAAATCATGAGGCGGCGCTGCATTGTAGCGATAACAACAGGGTTGCTTACGATCCTATGCGGTGTTTCGGCTACGTTAGCCGGACCCTTCGACGATTTTAACCTCTATTTCGTAAATGGGATGGATAACAGCCAGGATCAGGCCGAGACATCGAAAAAAGCATTGCAGACGTTAGTGGTCCCAGATGCACCGAATACGAATGTCGACAGACTCTACAACTCCACCGAAGGAGTGCTCGCTGATTTGCTAGAGACGTACCGATTGGGATCGCTCGATAGCTCTCAGGAAGAATATAAGAATTTTTGGCGGTGGCTGGACAACCTTAATTTAGCGCCTGCATGGTACATGAATAACATCTATGGACCAACGCTTGCCAAATATAACGAAACTGCGTATGCACAGTTCACGGATTTGCCATTAATGCTAACCAAGCTCAATTCGAAGGCGCAGGCAACGTCCAGAAAGAAAACCATACTCGTCGCACACTCGGAGGGAAACTTTTATGCTAACCAGATTGTAAACAATCTACAAACGACCAATCCCAGCCTGGCACCTTGTGTCGGTGTTGTGGCTGTCGCCACCCCCGCTATCTATGTTGCCGGAGGAGTGCCCTATACGACTTTGCGAAATGATGTTGTCATCAACTTAGCGCGCGATAATTTTCCATGGGGCAGTCAAATTCTGCCACCATCGCCGCCAGATTTGTTATTTAACTCTAAGGATCTTTCTGGCCATGCATTCGTGCCTTCCTATCTCGAACCGTTGAATGCACGCATACGTGGCCACGTCGTCGACGTTGCCAATCAGATCAGCGCGAAGGTTGAGTGCGCACCTCCACCCACAACGTCATGCGGGACGCCTATTAGTGCCTCCGGTTCAAGCGGTTCGTACCAGTATGCTCTGACCGCTCAGGGTACACCAACTGTCACCGCGACATTTGAATCGTACTCGATTCCAGATGAACTGGAGCTCTATGCAAACGGCGTTAAGTTAGCAGGAACGGGCGGTTTGGTGAGTGGTTTCCGTTCGTATTCGATTCCATTTGACTCCCAGAAGCTGGGGACTGGCCTGACCGATTTTCTGTACCAAGTGCATAGAAGCTTACTGCATCACCGGGCTTTGTAAAACGGTGTTGCACTTCGGCATCACGGCCAGCGGTGCCGGGGGCCGATAGCCCAGGGCA